>ERZ795053.730-NODE-730-length-41893-cov-9.826593_pt1 | contig 41893 bp, 37 predicted proteins | sample MGYA00375137_ERZ795053 | MGnify/ENA primary metagenome ERZ795053 (study PRJEB30182, sample SAMN05720284) | activated sludge metagenome | isolation source: Anaerobic digester | place: Hong Kong | collected 2014-12-17 ... | reverse complement strand
TCGTGTCGAAGTCGCAGACCGGGCACGGCGCATCGATGATCGCGCTCACCGCGAGGGCCGTGACCGCGCGCTCATCGGCGGTGGGGACCAGTCCGTGGAGGAAGTCGTAGCGCTCGCTCGCGCCGTCGGGCCGCCGCAGCAGCTCGAACTGGCGTTGGGCGCCGGTGATCGCCGCGGTATCGGCGAGGTAGAGACTCGCCGTGACGGGGATGGGCTGCTTGACGCCGGCGCCGGCGTGGTGGGTGAAGACCAGCCGACCATCGGAGAGCAGCGTGCCGGCCTCGATCCCATCGCGATGCAGCCCTTCGTCGAGCGACTGCCAGCACCATTCGAGGACGCGGGCGCCGCCGTCACGCGGGAGGGCGCCGAGGCAGCGGTCCGGATACTCGGCGAGCGGGAGCCAGCGCTCGAACGCGTAGAGGAGCAGGTCGCCCGACGGGCTCCACTGCGGGTGAAGGTCCGCCCGCTCGTTGAACGTCAGTTGTTCGGGAAGGATCGCGAACCCCGTCGGCCGGTCGTCGAGCCCGACCGCCACGAACGGGTCGGAATGCCCGCAGCCGGCACCCGCGAGGGTCACCGGCAGCAGGGCAGCCAGGACGCGGGCGATCGACGGCATGCGCACGACGCTCCGGAGGGAGGACACAGGGGGCTTCCCTTGGACCCGGGAACCGGCACCCGGGTCACATGGGCCGGCCGGTCAGCCCAGGACGACCTCGGTCGTGACCGGGATGTCCGGGTTGAGCGAGAGCATCACCGAGCAGTACTTCGACACGCTCAACTCGACCGCGCGCTCGGCGCCGGCACGGGTGATCCCCTCGCCGGTGAGGTGGAAGCGCAGGGTCACCTCGGTGATCCGCCGCGGATGATCGGCGGCCCGGCGACCGATCGCCTCGATCCGACAGGTGACCAGGGTGGCGCGCTGCTTCTCCAGGATGCTGACCACGTCCATGCCGGAGCAGGCGGCGCCCGCCAGGAGGAGTGCCGTGACGGGGGACGGCCCCCGCACGCCGGCGCTGTCCATCGTGATGCTCGGGCCGTCGGGCGCTCCACCGGTGAAGACGAGGTCGCCATCCCAGGTGATGGCCGCGTGGCGGAGGTTCGGATCGTCGCTCATTGCTGGTCCAGTTTGCGAAAGAAGAGCCGGTTGTAGTCCCAGAGGGCGTAGAGGGCGACCGCGCCGGTGGCCCACGCCAACTGCGGAAGGTGGTCCGAGTCGAAGAGGAACGCCAGCAGGGTCAGCAACTGCAGCAGGGTGACCGCCTTGCCGCCGATCCGGGCCGGGACCGCGGTGGGCCGTCGGGCGCCGACCGTGATGAACACCGCGATCGAGGCGATCAGGTCGCGGAGCAGGACCGCGAGGACCTCGTACCAGGTCAGGCGTCCCGACGCGAGCACGACGCCGAACGCGCAGACCATGAACAGCTTGTCGGCCACCGGATCGAGGACCGCCCCGATGCGCGAGGCCCCGAACCGGCGCGCAACCCAGCCGTCCCCCAGGTCGGTCGCCGCCGCGAGTGCGAGTGCGGCGAGGCGGACCTCGAGTCGGGGCACGACGACGAAGACGATCGCGAGCGGGATGCGCGAGGCGGTGAGGACATCGGCCGCGGAGAACCCCGGCCGGCGGGGTGCGGTCCCGGGCATGGAGACCCCGATCGCCGCCTAGGCGCGCCCGCCGCTGCCGAGCGGGCGGAAGCGCAGCAGCAGCAGGGCGGCCGCGACCATCCCCGCGCCGTAGAGCAGGACGTGCGCGAGGTCCCCGCCACTCGGCAGCGGCGCCCGGGCGGAGACAAGGTCGAAGGGCGGCAGCACCTTGAGCGCGAGCGCCATCGCGGCCGGCACGTCCCGACTCAACGCGGTGAAGATCTGCTCGGCATCATGCAGGCGTGCCTGCAGGAAGTAGAGCAGGAACGCCACCAGCCAGTCGCGCGAGGTGAGGGTCGAGAACAGCAGCACGGCGCCACCGATCAGCAGGTACGACAGGGCCACGACGCCGAAGACCTCCGCGCTCAGCCCGGTCCCCTTCCCGAACGCGACCGCAAACGCCAGCCCGAGCCAGACCGGGATGGTGAGCACCACCAGGCCGCCGAGGAGCCAGCGCTGCAGGTAGAACCACCACGGCGCCATCGGCTTGCTGAAGAGCGCGCGGTAGTACCCCTGCTTGATGTCGGTCCCCGCGACGCCCCCGGCGGCCATCAGGATCGCGATCAGCAGCGTTCCGGCGAGCAGGGCGCCCACCATGTCGGCCGCATCGAAGGCGCGTCCGACGTCGTCGCCGAAGATCTTCCAGATCACCCCCGCCAGTCCGGCGGAGACGACGACGAAGAGCAGGAGCTGGGCGCGGGCGAGGTCGAGCGCCTGCACGAGCAGGTAGCGGAACGGGGAGGTGTCGCGGGTCACTGGCGCACCGCCTCGCGGAAGGCGGAGGCGAGCCGGCCCTGCTCCGGCACGCACTCCACCAGGATCGCGCCGGACTGCAGCAGCGCGGCGAGCTGACGACTCATCGCGGCCCGCGGGGCGAGGACGCGCCAGCTCCCCGGTCGACCGGCAATCGGCACGGCCCCGGGCATCGCCGCCCCGATGTCGTCGTCGCCCTCGAGGACCAGGCGCCACGACACGCTGGCATCACTCGCCTCGGTCGCGTGCCCCACCACCCGTTGCAGTCGGCCATGGTCGAGGATCGCGACCCGGTCGGCGAGCATTTCCAGCTCGTCGAGGTTGTGCGACGCGATCAGGATGGCCCGATCCGGGCGACGCAACTCGACGACGATGTCGCGGAACCGCGCTGTCCAGACCGGGTCGAGCCCGTGGGTCGGTTCATCGAGCACCACGAGATCGAACTCGCCGAGCAGTGCCTGGCCGAGCCCCACGCGCTGGAGGTTTCCCTTGGAGAGCTGCTTGATCTTCTTGGTCGCGTGCTCCTCGATGCCGAGGCGGGCCATCGTGTCCGCGACGCGCCCCCGGCGCGCCGCGGCGGGCACGCCCGCGAGGATGGCGAGCCGGTGCAGGGCATCCTGCACGCGCCACTGGCCGGGGAGGTTCACGAGCTCGGTCAGGTAGCCGACGCCGTGCCGCTCGACGTAGCGTCGCGGCGCCAGTCCCTCGAGGGTGACGCTCCCCTCCGATGGGGCGAGGAAGCCGAGGAGCAGCGAGATCAGGGTGGACTTGCCGGCGCCGTTCGGCCCGGCGATGCCGACGACCTCGCCGCGGGCGATCTCGAGGTCGAGCCCCGCGAGCGCGGTGATCTCGCGCCGGCGCACCAGCGAGCGGTAGGTCTTGCCGGCCTGCGCGAACCGGATCACTCGAGGATCCGGATCACACCCGCCTCGGCCGCCCCGCGGAGGAACGCCTCGGCCCCGGTCACCGGGATGCGCACGCCGGTCTCGACGTGGCCCCGCTGGGCGAAGGCCTGCATGAACTCGGTCAATGTCCCGTCGGGCCACGCCCCCTCGACCGCCTGCAGCTGGAGCAGCAGGTCATCCCAGGTCCCGCGCAACGTCAGCCCGTCGAGCGTCTCGATCACGTGGCCGACCGGTTCGCTGGCGCCGCGCTTGTGCATCTCGGGCACCTCGCGCATCAGCGTGCCGAAGAGCTCGAGCTGGTTGGGGTCGAGCCGCGAGCCGTCGGGCAGCAGTCCCTCGATCTCCCCCAGGAGCATCTCCTCGGGACTCGGCTCCCCGCCCAGCTCGGCGAGCCGCGCGAGCCACGGCAGCAGTTCGGCGTGCTCGTCCTCGAGGCCGCGCGCCACCTTCAGCAGCTCGATGGTGCGCCAGATGCCGAGGTCGTCGAAGTGGTCCTCGGGCCGGAGGCGGGCGAAATGGTGCAGGGCCGCGCCGTTCTCCCCGCGATCGTAGAGGATGTTGGCGAGGTAGATCCGCGGCTCGGGGTAGCCCTCGTCGAGGGCGATCGCCCGGCGCAACCAGTAGAACGCATCGGCCTCGAGGCCGAGGCGATGGGCGGTGTAGCCCAGCGACGCCGCCAGCTCGGCCGACTCGCCGTGATGGGCGCGCGCGAGCTCGAAATACCGCCGGGCCTCGACGAAGAAGCCCTCGCGGAACAGGGCGCGACCGACCTGGAGCATCAGCTCGTGGTCGTCGTCGTAGCCGAGATCGATGAGGCGCTGGAAGGCGGTGAGCGCCTGCTGGAGGTGGCCGATGACGAGTGCCGTCTCGCCGAGGCCGGCGAGGGCGTCCTCGTGCTCCGGGTCGAGGATCAGCGCGAACTCGAATGCCTGCCGGGCCCAGGCGTACTGCTCGGACGCGAGCTGGGCATACCCGACGCCGACATGGAGCTCGACGCTCTGGGGGTGCAGCTGGAGACCTTCACGCAACAGAGTCAGAGCTTCGTCGTAGCGCCCTTCGTTGTAGAGCTGGTGGGCCTGCTCATCGAACTCCTCGGAGCTGCGGAAGGGCTCCGTCATCTGGCATGCGCCTCCAGGAGGGGATGACGCAATGTCGGAGGTTGGCGGAACGCTGGCAAGAGGGAGCGGGATGCCCGTCGGTCACGGGCCGGCATCACGGCGTGAGGCGCCGCACGATGCGTTCCTCGGTGAGGTCGGCGACGACCTCCACCCCGGCCACGATGGCGTGGGTGCGGGTGCGCAGCGCGCGTCGCCAGGTCACGGCCCCGAGCCCGTCCCAGGCGCCGCTGCCGTCCTCGGTCCGCTCCTCCTCGACCTGGAGCGTGAGCGAGTCGGCGACGACCCGCGGCACCACGTGACGCCCGGCGGCGTGCCAGCCGAAGCGGAGGACCGCCGCCGAATCGGGAAGCCGCCACCAGAGTCGTCCGGTGCCGTCGGGGAGCGAGTCGCCGACGGAGAGCGGGGGCGGGACCGCCGGGAAGAAGTCGTCCATGATCGCGGCCGGATCGTTGAGCTCGAGCAGCGCCGGCGGCACGAAGGGCCGCGCGACGACGCGGAGGTCGCCGCGCGGGTCGCTCACCAGCCGCCACCGTCCGCCGACGAAGCCATCGGTGTCGACCTGCAGGACCTCGTCCTCGGCGAGCTGCGTCAGCTCGAGCTCGAGGGCCTGCACGACCACCGTGTCCCGCGACCGCGTCACCGCATACTCGGCCCGCCGGCGCAGGAGTCGCTCGCGGCGGGCGGAGCCGGTGCCGACCGTCACCGTCGTCGCCGCGTGCTCCTGGTACCGGCCCGGGACCTGCGCCCCGGCCCCCGGGACCGCGCCGAGGAGCAGCGCGAGCGCGAGGAGCCCGGCCCGCGGGCTACCCGAGGTAGGGATACCGCCAATCGGTCGGCGGATCGCCGACCTCCTTCACCGTGCGCGGGGAGATCCAGCGATAGAGGTTCAGGATGCTGCCGGCCTTGTCGTTCGTCCCCGACGCGCGGCCACCGCCGAACGGCTGTTGCCCGACCACCGCGCCGGTGCACTTGTCGTTGACGTAGTAGTTGCCGGCGGCGTGCCGGAGGGCGCGATCGGCCTCGAGCACCGCGGCGCGATCCTGCGCGAAGACCGCCCCGGTCAGGGCATACTCGGCGGTGGTGTCGACCAGACGCAGGACGTCCGCCCACTGGTCATCCTCGTACACGTACGCCGTGAGGATCGGCCCGAAGAACTCCTCGCGCATCATCCGGTGGTGCGGGTCATCGACCCGTGCGAAGGTCGGGGCGATGAACCACCCCTCGCTGCGGTCGGAGGTCCCGCCCGCGACGATCTCGACCCCGCTGTCGGCGCGCGCCTCGGCGAGCACCGCATCGAGCTTGGTCCAGGCCCGCTCGTCGATCACCGCGCCGACGAAGACGCTGAAGTCGGCCGGGTCGCCCACCTGCATCTCGGCGATGCCCGCCGCCATCCGGTCGCGCACCTCGGGCCAGAGCGAGCGCGGCACGTAGCAGCGCGAGGCCGCCGAGCACTTCTGCCCCTGGTACTCGTAGGCGCCGCGCAGGAGGGCGGTGGTGAACGCCGCGACGTCCGCGCTCGGGTGCGCGAGGATGAAGTCCTTGCCCCCGGTCTCGCCCACGATCCGCGGGTAGGCCCGGTAGCGGTCGAGATGTTCGGCCGAGGTGCGCCAGAGGGAGCGGAAGACCGCGGTCGACCCGGTGAAGTGCAGCCCGGCGAAGTGCGGCGAGGCGAGCAGGGCCTCGGTCACCTCGACGGAGTTGCCCGGCACGAACTGGATCACCCCCGGCGGCAGCCCGGCCTCCTGCAGCAGCTCGTGGAAGAGCCAGTTCGAGAGTGCGGCGGTGTGCGACGGCTTCCAGAGCACCACGTTGCCGAGCAGCGCCGGGGCGGTCGGCAGGTTGCCGCCGATCGCGGTGAAGTTGAACGGCGTCACCGCGTACACGAAGCCCTCGAGGGGGCGATGATCCAGCCGGTTCCAGGCGTTGCGGCTCGACATCGGCTGCTCGTGCAGCAGGCGCTCGGCGTAGTGCACGTTGAAGCGGAGGAAGTCGATCAGCTCGCAGGCCGAGTCGATCTCGGCCTGGTGCGGCGTCTTCCCCTGCCCGAGCAGCGTCGCGGCGTTGAGCCGCTGGCGCCACGGCCCGGCGAGCAGCTCGGCCGCCTTCAGGAAGACCGCCGCCCGATCCTCGAAGCGCCACTCCGACCACTCCCGCTGCGCCCGCACCGCGCCGTCGATGGCCTCCCCGAGCAGCGCCGGGGTGGCGCCGTGCAGGTTGGCCAGGCGGTGCTGGTGGCGCTGCGGCGAGAAGACGCCCTTCGCCTCGCCGACGTGGTGATCGGTCCCGTTCACCACCACCGGGATCTCGGCCACCTCCGCGCCCATGCTGGCGATGGTCGACTGCAGGGCATCCCGCTCCGGGGTCCCCGGGGCGTAGCTCAGGATCGGTTCATTGACGGGGGCCGGGATGTTGCCGATGGCGCTCATGCAGCGGAGTCCTTGGGTTCTGGAGGCCGGAGGATCGAACGCCCAAGGGTAGGCCCCGAGCCCCGTGCCGACAAGGATGACCGGACCCGGGGAGGGGATTATCTTCGGGCCTGTCCACTTCCGTGCGGAGAACACCCTGATGCGCCGTCTCGTTCCCCTGGCCCTCGTCGCCACCCTGGCCGCCTGCCCGACCTACGACTCGCTGCCCTACGTCTCGTCGCAGGATGGCCTGATGGACGCCGATGCCTTCGCCGCCTACGGGCCGCAGCAGGCCATCGCCGTCGCCATCGGGCGGGAGTTCGCCGAGGCCGATGCGGCCAGGGCGACCGAGTACGCGAAGAAGTTCCCGCAGGTGACCTCGGTCGAGGCCGACTCGCTGGGCCATCGGCTGGTGGTGACCTTCGCCGACCACTGGAGCACGCAGGTCGTCCCGATCACCGACGGCAAGTCGGGCGACGAGACGGCGGGACTGCCGAAGTAGTCCGGTCGCAGCGCTTCCCCGAACGCCACGAGGGCCGGCCTCCCGGATGGGGGCCGGCCCTCGCGCCGTTCGGGGGCGGGGCACTCAGTGCCGGTGCATCCCGCCCTCCATCAGGTTGCGCGTGCCATCGCGCATCTCGGCCATCTGCCGCAGGATCTCGGCGCGCTTCTCGGCCCGGGTCCACTCGGGCTGCACGAGGATGTCGCTGATGATGTCGTGCATCATGTGCAGGTTGTCGAAGATTGCCGCGGCGCGCGGATGCGCCGCGGCGAACCGCGGCGAGACGTCCGCGGTCATCGGCATCACGCGGGGCATGCTGTCGGGGTGGCTGATCATCGCCCGGAAGCGGTCGAGCGTCCGGCGGACCCCCACCTCCTGCTCGGCCGGGGTCGTCGCCACGAGCAGGGGTTCGTAGAGTCCCACCTGCAGCCAGTGATAGGCCCAGATCAGGCCGTTGAACACCGGGTGCTCGCGCCGGAAGCGCTGCGAGAACGGCTGCTCGTCCATCAATGCCATCGCCTTGGGCCGATCGGTGAAGGCGTAGGCCGTCTCCGCGAGATAGTGATCGACCAGCGCCTCGATCAGGGCATCCTGCGCGGGACGTCCGAGCTCGGTGCGCGCGTAGACGTCGTAGATCTGCCGATGCAGCACGTGCGCCCGATCGAAGAACTGCTTCGCGGGCCAGGCGAGCTTGCTGTAGGCCGGGGCGATCGCCTCCTCCGCCACCGCGAAGCGCGGCGGACGGGCGAGGAGGTCGTCGACGAGGAAGCGGTACTCCGCGTCGAGGGCCGCCGTCACCGACGAGGCATCGTGGGTCAGCAGGCGCTCGTAGAGCACGGCGTGGCCGTAGTCGAACGCGTTGAAGAGGCGACCGGCCGCCGGGTGGCGCTCGAGAAAGGTCCAGTTCCAGTCGCCGGCGGGATAGTGCCGCTCGTCGCGGGTGTCCTGCGCCTGCAACGTGACCTGGCCGAGGCCGAGGACGAGGCACGCGGTGAGGAGACGGATCATCGCTGCCCCCACCGGCCGAGGCCACCGAGTCCGAGGGTGCGCGAGGCGCCGAGGGTGAGCCCGAGATCGGGCCCGACGGGAGAGAGACGGCGATAGACCCCCGCATCGAGGACGAGGGCCGGGGTGACCTGCCAGCGTGCCCCGATGCCGGCGAGCCAGCCAGTGGGACCGCCGCCGAGCGACTCCTGCGCGGCAACCTCGCCGATGACGAGCAGCGACTGGCGCCAGAAGGTGTGATCCACGGCGAGACTGGCGACCCAGCGCGCCGGCGCATCCACCGTGGGTGCGTCGGCGGCGCGTCCGAAGGTGCGGGTCCCGTTGAGGTGCGCTCGCCATGTCCCCCAGGACCGGGTGGCGATCCCCTTGAGGCTCGCCAGCGCCCGGCTGCCGGCGGCGTTCCCCACGGGCATGCTGACGTCACCCCGCAGGGCAAGCGCGGGCAGCGTCGGCGACTCGGTGTTCAGGTTGAGCAGGGCGAAGGCGCGCGGCCCGCCGACCGCCAGCCGGTGCTCCTGGCCGTCGCGGGTGGCGAGCGGCAGCTTGAGGCCGACCATCGCGTTGCGCAGGGCGCCCCACATCAGCTCGGGGGCGAGATGCAGGCGGCCGGTGCCGCGATCGGATTCCCACGCGAGCGGGAACATCGCCTCGAGGGCGTCCTGCTCGATCGGGTAGGCGTCCTCGGTGGTGACCGGACGCTCATCGTCGAGGTTGCGATAGTCCAGCTGGGCGACCGCAGTCGCCCAGGGTGCCGCGACGAGTGTCGCCGCGACCAGGGTGGTACGGAACATGGGACCTCACGTGAAGGAGAGTGACGCGGACTGCGACTCGTTCAGGTGAGGGAGGTGAGTGGAGGAGGGACGGGAGGCGCGTGGCTGCGACTCGACCAGTGGGTGGCCGCCTCGCGGGCGCCGGTCCGGGCATCAGGCGCGAAGGTCGTCGCCATGCGACCGACCATCACGTGCGGCGTGCCGAACTGGGCACAGTGCGCCTGGATCGCGCACTGCGCGGGCGGACAGTGCGGGCAGTCCTCGTCGTGGCCGTCGTGCCCCTGCCCCATCGGGGCCCCCGCATGGGATGCGGCGGGCCCGGGGGCCATGCAGTGATCCCCGCCATGGGACATGGCGGCGTGCTGCGGGAGCATGCCGATCAGTGCGGCGACGAGCAGGAGGAGGCGCACCCCTCAACCTAGTGCGGCGCCGCGCCTCGCGCGATTGCCTCGTGGTGAACCTGATGATGCGCGCCGAGGGCCATCACCCCGATCACGCCGAGCCCGCGAACCCGCGCCACGCTGCGCGCATCGGCCGGGGTCGCGCTCGTCACCCGGATCCGCGCCCCGTCTGCGGTCGGGGTCGCCTCCATCCGCAGGTCCGAGCCGGCATTCATCATCGCCGCATGCGCAACCGTCATGCGCCGGATCGCCTCGCCGGTGCGCCCGGTGCCCGTGACGGTCGCCTCGAAGCCGCCCTCCACCGGTCGGGTCGCGATCTCGGCGTGCAGGGTGAGGTCATCCATGTCCCGGAGGTGCTGCCGCAGCGCCTCCAGGTCCACCCGGGACCAGTCGGTCATCGGATCGGCCTCGAGCCGGGCCACGATCTCGGCGATCGCGGCGAACGCCGCCTGCCCCGCCTCGCGGGGCGGCTCGACGGCGGCCGCGCCGTGCACCATCCCCGGGGTGTGCTGGTGCGCCTGCGCGGCCAGCGGGCCGGCGGCGAGCAGGAGGGGCACCAGGCAGGAGAGGGATCGCATCGGGCGGCTCCGGGACGGGGTGAACTGGGAGGGGCGTGGTGGTAGATTACACCCATGCAGCCCAAGACCCTCGGCTGGCTCGCCGTCCTCCTGGCCTTCGTGGCCTTCCTCACGTGGAGCACCCTCTCCGCGCAGAAGGTGGAGTGCGAGGTCTGCGTCGAGTTCAATGGCCGTCGCAACTGCGCCATCGCCTCGCACGAGACGGAGCTCGAGGCGGCGCGCTCCGCCCAGAACACGGCCTGTGGCCCGCTCACCAGCGGCATGAACGACGCCATCGCCTGCGACGCCCGGCCGCCCCTCTCCAAGAACTGCACCGGCGGCTGACCCGGCCCCAGCCCGCGCTCCGCACGATCCCGGGTTGGCGAGGCCCTGCACCGGGGCGAGATTCCGGATTGCACCCCCGCATGAGAATCCTTCTCGATGACGGGACGACTTCATCGGATCGGCAGACATGGCACTGACGGACGCCCAACGGCGGATGGCGCGAAAGGTCGAGGTCCTCGAGGATCTCGAGCCGATCGTGCAGGAGATGATGACGGAGCACGAGGCGAAGCGGGAACTCTGGTTCCCGATCGACCTGCTGCGGGAGGAGCCCGGGACCGATCCCGAGGCGCACCGCCGCACCCTGATCGAGCGGGTGCGCGGCTTCCCGGACGCCTGCCGCGCGGCCCTCGCCCTCAACACGCTCACCGAGGAGGGGCTGCCGCACTTCCACCGCCTCCTGGCGACGCACCTTGGCGAGGAATCGCACTGGTCGGTCTGGAACAATCTCTGGACCGCCGAGGAGGACCGGCACGGGGCGGTGCTGTCGGACTACATGCGCGACACGGGGTGCGTGGACCAGCGCGAGATGGAGCGGCTGAAGTTCGAGTACATCAAGGCGGGGTGGCAGCCGGCGTGGGACCGTGACCCCTACCGGGTGTTCGTGTACACGACCCTGCAGGAGCGGGCCACCCAGATGTCGCACGCGGGGACCGGCCGGGTGGTGGGCGAGTACGAGCCGATCCTCGGCGGCATCCTGCGGCGGATCGCCACCGAGGAGGCGCGCCACTTCACGTTCTACCGGCGGGTCTTCACCGAGATCCTCGCCCGCGACCCGAGCGAGGCGATGCAGAGTGCGGCCTTCGTGATGCCGGCGATCGACATGCCGGGGATCACCATCCCGGGATTCAAGGACTTCGCCGACGTGATCCGGCGCTCGGGCATCTACGGCCCGCGCGACTACCTCCGCATCGTGCAGGACGCGATCGCCCACTGGAAGCTCGAGGCGGTGACCGGCCTCGACGAGCTGGGGCGCAAGGCGCAGGAGAAGATCCTCGCGATCCCCGAGCGGCTCACCCGGATCGCCGACCTGATGGAGTCGCGGGCCCGCGCCAAGACGTTCGCGTTCGACGTCGCGTTCGCGCGCGAGTTCGCGCTGGAGTAGCGGATGTCGCTCGCGCTCCTCTTCGGCCAGGTCCTCGGCGGCGTGCGCACCCTGATCGGGGTCGCGTTCCTGCTCGGGCTCGTGGTCGCGGGGACGCACTGGTTCGTGCGCGAGGGGAAGCTGGCGCCGTTTGGCGGCTGGGCGTCGTTCGTGCGGCGCTGGAGCGACCCGCTCCTCGCCCCGATCGAGCGGCGGCTGCGCGCGGCCGGCGGGAATCCGCAGCACGCGCCGTGGTGGCTCCTCGGCATCATCGTGGTCGGCGGGCTGCTGCTGCTGCAGTTGCTGCAGTTCGTGTTCGGGATGGTCCTCCAGCTGCAGGTTGCGGCCCGCGGCGGTCCGCGGGGCGTGCTGTACGTCGCCTTCGACCTGACCTTCTCGCTGCTGATGTTCGCGCTGCTGATCCGGGTGTTCTCCTCCTGGTTCGGGCTGACCCGGTACACGCGCGGGATCTCGCTCACCTACCGCCTGACGGACTGGCTCGTCGAGCCGATCCGGCGGATGATGCCCCCGATGGGGATGTTCGATTTCTCCCCGCTCGTGGCGTACCTGGTGCTGATCGTGCTGCGTTCGCTCCTGATGGGGGCTATCTTCTAGCACCTCGTGCCACCGGCACGACGACCTGATCACGTGGTGATTTCGCGCGCTTGCGGCCACGTAAAACAACCCGCTAAGACGCCGCCCGGGGGCGGTGACCTTCCCCCCGGGCTTCGTCGCAGGAGCCCCATGCCCGACCCGAATGCCGCCCGCCTCGCGCGCCTCGCCGTGCTGCCGCGCCTGCTCGCCGAGCGGATCCTCGTCCTCGACGGCGCGATGGGGACGATGCTGCAGCGCGCGGGGCTCACCGAGGCCGACTACCGTGGCAGCCGCCTCGCGGCGCACCCTCGTGACCTGAAGGGCAACCACGACCTGCTCGCCCTCACACGCCCGGACGTCCTGCGCGACGTGCACGACGCCTACCTCGGCGCCGGGGCCGATATCGTCGAGACGAACACCTTCACCGCGACCGCCCTCGGCCAGGCCGAGTACGGCACCGAGGCGCTGGTCGCGGAGATCAATCGCGCCGCGGCCGCGATCGCCCGCGAGGCGGCCGATGCCCACGCGTCCGCGGAGCGGCCGCGCTATGTCGCGGGCGTCCTCGGGCCCACGGCGCGCACCGCGTCGCTCTCCCCCTCGGTCGAGGACCCCGGCTTCCGCAACGTCACCTTTGTCGAGCTCAGCACGGGGTACCGCGAGGCCGCCGCGGCGCTGCTCGAGGGTGGGGCCGACCTGCTGCTGGTCGAGACCGTGTTCGACACGCTGAACGCGAAGGCGGCGCTGTTCGCGCTGGAGGAGCTGTTCGACGCCCTCGGCTGGCGCGTCCCGGTGATGATCTCGGGCACCATCACGGACCGGAGCGGTCGGACGCTCTCGGGGCAGACCGCCGACGCCTTCTGGACCTCGGTCGCCCATGCCCGGCCGCTGAGCATCGGGCTCAACTGCGCCCTCGGCCCCGACCTGCTGCACGGCCACATCCAGGACCTCGCCCGCAGCGCGGACACCTTCGTCTCCGCGCACCCCAACGCCGGACTCCCGAATGCGCTCGGGGGCTACGACCTCGGGCCCGGGCAGATGGCACGCGACCTCGGGGCGTGGGCCAGGGAGGGGCTCGTCAACATCGTCGGCGGCTGCTGCGGCACGACACCCGAGCATATCGCGGCCATCGCGGCCGCGGTGGCCGGCGTGCCGCCGCGGCGCCCGCCGACCCTCCCGCCGCGCACCCGACTCGCCGGGCTCGAGCGCTTCGTGATCGGGCCCGAGACGAACTTCGTGAACGTGGGGGAACGCACCAACGTGACCGGCTCCCGTCGGTTCGCCCGCCTGATCGGCGAGCGCGACTACGAGGCGGCGCTCGGCGTGGCGCGACAGCAGGTGGAGGCGGGTGCCCAGCTGCTCGACGTCAACTTCGACGACGCACTGCTCGATGGTCCCGCCGCGATGACCACCTTCCTCAATCTCGTCGCCGCCGACCCGGACATCGCCCGGGTCCCGGTCGTGCTCGATTCCTCGCGCTGGAGCGTGCTCGAGGCCGGGCTGCGCGTGCTGCAGGGGAAGGGCGTCGTCAACTCGCTTTCGCTCAAGGAGGGCGAGGCCGCGTTCCTGCACCAGGCCCGCCTGGTGCGGCGGTATGGCGCCGCGGTCGTGGTGATGGCGTTCGACGAGGCCGGCCAGGCCGACACCGTCGAACGCAAGGTCGCGATCCTGGTGCGGGCCTTCCGCCTGCTGGTCGACGAGGCGGGGTTCGACCCGTCCGACGTCATCCTCGACCCCAACATCTTCGCGGTCGGCACCGGCCTGGCCGAGCATGCCGACTACGGGACCGCCTTCGTCGAGGCAGTCCGCGCCGTGAAGGCGGCGTGTCCGGGCGCGCTCACCAGCGGCGGGATCAGCAACGTCTCGTTCGCCTTCCGCGGCCACGACGGGATCCGCGAGGCGATGCATGCGGTCTTCCTCGAGCGGGCGATCGCGGCCGGGCTCGACATGGGGATCGTCAATGCCGGGGCGATGCCGCTGGTCGACGACCTCGACCCGGCGCTGCGCGACGCGGTGGCCGACGTGCTGTGGAATCGCCGGCCCGACGCCACCGAGCGGCTGCTCGCGCTCGCCGACCGCGCGCACGGCACCGTGGCGCCCGGGGCCGACCAGGCCTGGCGGGCGCTGCCGATCGCCGAGCGGCTGGCGCATGCGCTGGTGCACGGGATCACCGACCACGTCGAGGAGGACACCGAGGCGGCGCGACTGGAGGCGGCCAGCCCGCTGGCGGTGATCGAGGGACCGCTGATGGCCGGGATGGACCGGGTCGGCGACCTCTTCGCGTCAGGGCGGATGTTCCTGCCACAGGTGGTCAAGAGCGCCCGGGTGATGAAGCGCGCGGTCGCCCACCTCGTGCCGTACCTCGAGGCGGAACGGCACGAGGCGGGGAGTCGCACCCGCGGCCGGATCCTGCTCGCGACCGTGAAGGGCGACGTCCACGACATCGGCAAGAACATCGTGGCCGTCGTGCTGCAGTGCAACGAATGGGAGGTGATCGACCTCGGCGTGATGGTGCCGACGGCACGCATCCTGGAGGTGGCGCGTCAGGAAGCGGTCGACGTGATCGGGCTCTCGGGGCTGATCACCCCGTCGCTCGACGAGATGGCGTTCGTCGCGGCGGAACTGGAGCGCGAGCAGTTCACCGTGCCGCTGCTGATCGGCGGGGCGACGACCTCGCGCGCGCACACCGCGCTGCGCATCGCGCCGGCCTACTCGGCGCCGGTGGTGCATGTCCTCGACGCCTCGCGAGCCGTGCCGATCGCGGCGGCCCTGCGCGATCCCGCCCGCCGCGAGGCGCTGCACGCCGAGACCGCGGCGAGCTATGCCGCGCTGCGAGCCGAGCGGGAGGGGGAGCACGAGGGGCACCTCGCCTCGCTCGAGGAGGCCCGGTCCCGACGCGGGACCCTCGACCTCGGCGTCCCCGCCATCGCGCCGAGCTTCACGGGCGTCCGCGCATATCGGGACTGGCCGCTGGCGGACCTGCGCGATCGGATCGACTGGACGCCGTTCTTCCGCACCTGGGAGTTCACCGGCAGCCATCCCGCGATCCTCGACGATCCCGTGCGCGGAGCCGCGGCGCGCGACCTCTGGGCCGACGCCAATGCCCTCCTCGATGAGCTGGAGCGCGATGGCACCCTCACTGCGCACGCGGTGGTGGGCTTCTGGCCGGCCGACAGCGTGGGCGACGACATCATCATCTACCGCGACCCGGCTCGCGCCGAGCCGCTCGCGACCATCCCGACGCTGCGGCAGCAGGGCGGCCGCCACGCCGAGCGCAGCGCCCTCGCGCTGGCCGACTTCGTCGCGCCGCGCGAGAGTGGGGTGCCGGACTGGCTCGGGGCCTTCGCCGTCACCGCCGGTCACGGGCTCGACGCCCTCACCGCCGCCGCGCGGGAGGCCCACGATGACTACCGCGCCATCCTGCTCGCGGCGATCGCCGACCGGCTCGCGGAAGCGCTCGCCGAACGCCTGCACGAGCGGGTGCGCACCGACCTCTGGGGTTACGCCTGCGAGGACGGCCTGACGACGGACGACCTGATCCGGGAACGCTATCAGGGGATCCGCCCCGCGCCGGGCTATCCGGCCTGCCCGGACCACACCATCAAGCGCATCCTCTTCGACCTCCTCGGCGCCGGGACGCACGCCGAGATGTCGTTGACCGAAAGCTGTGCGATGTTGCCGGCCTCATCGGTCAGCGGCTGGTACTTCTGGCGCCCGGAGGCGAGGTACTTCGGGCTCGGGCGGATCGGCGCCGATCAGGTGGCCGACTACGCGGCCCGACGCGGGTGGGACGTTGCCACCGCCGAACGATGGCTGGGCCCGTCCCTCGGCTACCGATCGGAGGGATGATGGCGACCCTGCGCGACCTGCTCGCCGATGGCGAGGCGCACATCCTCGACGGCGCGATGGGGACGCTCCTGCATCATCGCGGGGCGACCACCGCCACCTGTTTCGACGAGCTGGCGGCGCGCCGTCCGGAGATGGTGCGCGCGGTGCACGACGCGTACGTCGCCGCCGGGGCCGAGGCGATCGAGACCAACACCTTCGGCGCGAACCCCTTCAAGCTCGCGGACTGGGGACTGGCAGCGGAGACCGAGGCGCTGAACGCCGCGGCGGCCCGCGTCGCCCGCAGCGCGGCCGGGGAGCGGGTGGTGGTCCTCGGGGCGATCGGGCCGCTCGGCGTCCGCCTCGAGCCGTTCGGCGACCTCGCGGTGGAGGAAGCGGTGGCGGCGTTCGGGCGCCAGGTCGCGGGCCTCCTCGAGGGCGGCGTGGACGGGTTCGTCCTCGAAACCTTCGCCGACCTGCCCGAACTCCTCGCCGCCCTGCGTGCCGTGCGCGAGCGGAGCGAGCTCGCCGTGGTCGCGCAGATGACCATCGGTCCCGATGGACAGACGGCATTCGGCACCGCGCCGGAACGATTCGGCCCGGCCCTCGAGGCGGCCGGTGCCGATGCGGTGGGGATCAACTGCTCGACCGGACCCCAGGTGGTGCTCGAGGCGATCGAGCGGCTGCGCGCCGTGGTCAGCGTGCCGCTCAGCGCCCAGCCGAACGCCGGCCTGCCCCGCGACCTCGGCGATCGCAAGCTCTACGTCGCGTCGCCGGAGTACGTCGGGGAGCACGCCCGGCGGATGGTCGAGGCGGGAGCCCGCCTCGTGGGTGGCTGTTGCGGCACGACGCCGGAGCACATCGCGGCGATCCGCTCCTTCGTCCGCTCCACCCCGGCCGCCCGCCAGGGCGTGCGCGCCGCGCCGGTGGTGCGCGAGGTCCTGCCACCGACCGCGCTCGAGGACGTCCCGCTGGCCGAGCGGTCGCGCTTCGGCGCGCGCCTCGCGACGGGGCAGTTCGTGACCTCGGTCGAGCTCGTGCCGCCGAAGGGACCGGACCCCGCGGCGCTGCTGGAGCAGGGCCGGGCACTCGCCGCCGCGGGCGTCGACGCGATCAACATCCCCGATGGACCGCGCGCGCAGAGTCGCATGTCGGCCCTCCTCGCCGGGCTGCTGCTCCAGCGCGAGGTGGGCATCGAGGCGATCCCCCACTACGCCTGCCGGGATCGCAACCTCCTCGGCATGCTCTCGGACCTGCTCGGCGCCGCCGCCTCGGGACTCCGCAACCTGTTGATCGTGACCGGCGACCCGCCGAAGATGGGTCCCTATCCGGATGCCACGGCGGTCTTCGACATCGATGCCATCGGGCTGACGAACCTCGTCAGCCGGCTCAATCGCGGCCTCGACCCGGGCGGCAATGCGCTCGGGAGCCAGACCCGATTCGTGCACGGCGTCGGCGTCAATCCCGCGGCCCCCGACCTCGAGCGGGAACTGGCGCGCTACCGGTGGAAGGTGGAGGCCGGTGCGACGTTCGCCATGACCCAACCGGTGTTCGATGTCGAGCAGCTCGACCGCGGCCTCGATCACCTGGGCGGCTTCGGGATCCCGGTGATCGCCGGGGTGTGGCCGCTGCTCTCGCTCCGCAACGCCGAGTTCCTCGCCAACGAGGTGCCCGGCGTGGTCATCCCCGACCGACTCCTCGAGCGGATGCGCGTGGCCGCCCGCGGCGGCCGCGAGGCGGCGCTCGCCGAGGGAGTGGCGATCGCGCGCGAGACGCTCGCGGCGGTGCGGTCCCGGGTCGCGGGCGTGCAGGTGGCCGCGCCGGCCGGCCGGGTCGAGGTGGCGCTGGCGGTCCTCGAGGGCTGAACCGCCGCGACGGGGTGCCTATACTTGAGCGAACCCGAACCGGACGACCCGATGACGACGCTCACCGCACCCGCCCCGCTCTCCGTCCTCTCCGAGGAGGAGGATCTCTTCCGGCAGACCGTCCGCGAGTTCGCGGAAACGACGGTCCGACCCCACGTCGAGGCGATGGACGAGGCGGCCGCGATGCGTCCGGAGCTGATCCAGGCGTGCTTCGAGCTCGGCCTCATGGGGATCGAGGTGCCCGAGCGCTTCGGGGGAGCCGACGGCTCGATCTTCCTCGCCACGCTCGCGATCGAGGAGCTGGCCCGCGTCGATGCCTCGACCGCGATCTACGTCGATGTCCACAACACCCTGGTGAACAACGCCATCCTCCGCTGGGGCACGGAGGAGCAGCAGGCGCGCTACTTCCCGCGGATGACCACCGACCTGCTGGGCGCCTTCGCGCTGTCCGAGCCGGCCTCGGGCTCCGATGCCTTCGCGCTCGAGACCCGCGCCGTCCAGGATGGCGACGATTGGCGGCTCACCGGGCGGAAGTTCTGGATCACCTCCGGCGCCGAGGCGGGACTGTTCATCGTCTTCGCCAACGTCGACCCGAGCCAGGGCTACAAGGGGATCACCGGCTTCCTCGTGGAGCGGGACTTCGAGGGCTTCGCCATCGGCAAGCGGGAGAAGAAGCTCGGCATCCGCGCCTCGAGCACGGTGGAGCTGATCCTCGAGAACTGCCACGTGCCGGCCGCGAACGTCCTCGGGCCGGTCGGCAAGGGCTACAAGATCTCGATCGAGACGCTGAACGAGGGGCGGATCGGGATCGGGGCGCAGATGATCGGCGTCGCGCAGGGCGCCCTCGACGCCGCGCTGCAGTACGTCACGGAACGCGAGCAGTTCGGCAAGCCGATCGCCGAGTTCCAGGGGGTGCAGTTCCAGCTCGCCGAGATGGCGACCCAGCTCGAGGCCGCGCGCCTGATGGTGTACAACGCGGCCCGGCTCAAGGATGCCGGCCGGCCGTTCACGCGCGAGGCCGCGATGGCGAAGCTGTTCGCCTCCGAGGCCGCGAACATGATCACCGGCCAGGCGGTCGAGCTGTTCGGCGGCTACGGCTACTCGCGGGAGTACCCGGTGGAGAAGTTCTACCGCGACGCGAAGATCGGGGTGATCTACGAGGGGACCAGCAACATGCAACGGCAGACGATCGCCAAGCTGATGCTGAAGGGCTGACCCCCGGGGCACCCCCGCGCCCGCCACCCTCAGGCGACGGGCCGATCGACCGATACCCCTTCGCAGGCACCACTCCGCTCCGCCGGGCCATCGGACCCGGCGGGACGGGGACGCAACCGTCCGCACGTTCCTTGCGTAGGAATCTTCCCATGCCCCGCCGTCCCCTGCTCGCCGCAATCGCGGTCCTCGCGCTGTCCCTCCCCCTGGCCCCGATTCACGGCCAGGACGCGGGCGTCAGCGAGCGGCTGGAGAGCTGGTATGCGGCGGCGCGCCGCACCTCGCCGGGCACGTGGGGTGTCGTCGTGGCCGACCAGGAGGGCCAGGTGCTCTGGTCGGTCAACGCCGACGAGCCGATGGTCCCCGCCTCGACGGTCAAGCTGCTGACGACCGGCTTCGCCCGCACCCGGGTCGGGGCCGATGCCCGCCGCAGCACCCGCGTCCTCGGCACGGGTCGGCTCGACACCGAGACCGGCGCCTGGCTCGGCAGCTGGGCCCTGGAGCTGAACGGCGACCCGACGCTGGAGCGTCCGTCGGTGGCGGGCCCCACGCTGGCGTCCCTCGCCCAGCAGCTCCGCCTGATCGGGGTCCGCAAGCTCACCGGCGCCCTCGCCCTGACCAGCGAGGCCGGGGAACCGACGGCGCGCTATCCGTCGGCGTGGTCCCCTCGGCACCAGGGGCGCTACTTCGCCCCACCCGTCGGACCGATCACCCTCAACGAGAACATCGTCGGGTTCGTCGTCGGCCCCGGCTCGGCGCCCGGCGCGCCGGCGGTGCTGCGCACCGAGGTCCCCTCGGGGATCGCGGGGCTGATCACGATCGAGGCGACGACCGTCACCGGCAGCCGCACCCGCCTCGCGGCCCGGCGCGACGGGCGCGGCTGGATCGTGACCGGAACGATCGGGAGCCGGGCGGCCCCGAAGGGGTGGACGTTCGTCGCCCACGACCCGTCGGCCGTCGTGGGGGCGGTCTGGTCACGGGCCCTCTGGAGCGCGGGCATCGATTGGGACATCGACGGGGTCATCCAGCGCGAGGCCGACCAGACCCCGCGGGTGCTCGCCGAGATCGCCTCGCCGCCGTTCGACTCGATCGCCCACGAGATCAACACCCGATCGGTGAACATCGGCGCCGAGTTGCTGCTCGCCTGGGCCGGCGGCACGGCGCGGAACGCGCCGCAACAGCTCGAGCGCCACGTGCGCGAGGTCACCGGGATGGCGAGCGGCATCCGACTGGTCGACGGCAGTGGCCTCTCCGACAACGACCGCATCGCCCCGCGGGTGTTCACGACCTACCTCGCCAACTTCCCGCGCACCAGCGCCGGCCGTGACTTCCCGCTGCTCCTTCCCGCCAACGGCAGCGGGACCCTCAAGTCGCTCGCGAGCGGGTTGCCCGAGCCCGGCGTGGTCCGCGCCAAGACCGGCACCCTCGGCAACGCGGTGACGCTGGTCGGCTACCTCGGGCGGCAGGAGGGGATGCTGCTGGTGGCGGTGATGTACAACGGCAGCCGGTTGACGCCCGCGCGGCAGAAGCAGTGGGAACTGTTCCGCACCCTCGGCGCCGACGGGGTCGTGATCCCGGCCTCGAGTGAGGTCGAGGTGGCGCTCGGCGGCTCGCCCGCGAGCGAGGCGCGCTAGACTCAGCGACTCCAGGTCGGGAAGCAGTCCGACCGCAGCGGGGCGCTGAGCACGTCGAGCCGACCGGTCGCCCGCTCCCACACGACCACTTCCCGCCTGGCGGCGCCCCCCGCGCCGGCCGGGATCTCGCGACAGACCGCCACGCGCGCCCCATCGGGCGAGAAGACCGGCCGACCGACGAGTCCGGGGAGGTCGAGCGCCTGGATCGCGACCCCGTCGCGACTGACGATCTTCACCCGACGCGGTTCATCGAGACTGGTGAACCCGCCATAGCTCGCGAAGACGATCTCCCGACCATCCGCGGACCACGCCGGGTCGGCGAGCGGCGCCCCGTCGGGGGTGAGAACCTCGCGCGCGTTGGTCGCAAGGTTCACCCGTTCGATGTGGGAACCGTCGGGTCCACTCACGACCCACGCCAGCTCGTCGCCATCCGGTGCGATCGCAGGCATCGCGCCGACGCTGGCCCCGGCCGGGAGCTCCAGCCGGCGCGCGGAACCGTCGGGCGCCATGCTCAGCACCCGGGCGACGCCGCCTTCCCCATCGTAGCTGTCGCGCCAGGCGACCAGCAGGCGCGGGCTCCCGGCAGACCAGGAGGGATAGCGCGCGATCTCCCCGGCGCCGAGCACCTGGGTGATCACCCCCGTGCGCCGCGACCGGATGAAGAGCCGGTACTCCGTCGGCGCGGGATACGTGGCGGGAACGACCTGCGTCCACGCCAGCCACTGCCCGTCGGGAGAGACGGCCGGACGACTGTCGAAATCGAGCGGGCCCGCCACGACCGGGCGGGCGTCGTCGGCGACGCCGCTGGAGACGTAGAGTGCCTGCGGTCCGCCGGAGGCCGCGCGGAGGAAATAGAGCTGTCCTGTCGCGGTGCCACTGGTACCGGCCACCGTCGGGCTCTCGCAGCCAAGCAGCGTCGCGATGCTGATCAGGGTGAGGAGTGGTCGCATGCGGTTCCCGTGGCGCGGGCAAGACCGGACCGCGCCGGCGGGACGCGGATCGTGTTGGCGTGTGCCAAGGACCCCGGCCCCTTGCCGAGGGTCACCCCTGCCGCGAGATCCGCTCCTCCACGATCCGGAAGAGGGTCGGGAGCACCACGAGGGTGAGCAGCGTCGAGGTGACCAGTCCGCCGATCACGACCGTCGCCAGCGGGCGCTGCAACTCGGCGCCGGCCGAGGTCGAGATCGCCATCGGCACGAAGCCGAGCCCGGCCACGCTCGCGGTCATCAGCACCGGTCGCAGGCGGGAGCCGGCGCCCGAGACCACGGCCTCGCGGAGCGGACGGCCCTGGCGCACGAGGTCGTTGACCGCACTCACCAGCACCACGCCGTTGAGGACCGCGATGCCGAACAGGGCGATGAAGCCGATCGAGGCGGAGAGCGACAGGTTGAGCCCGGTGAGCCAGAGCGCCGCGATCCCGCCGACGAGGGCGAACGGGACGTTGAGCAGGATCAGGATCGCATGCCGGACCGTCCCGAAGGCCATGACGAGGAGGCCGAAGATGACCAGCACGGCGACCGGCACGAGGATGCGGAGCCGGGCGAGGGCGGTCTGCTGGTGGCGGTACTGTCCGCCCCACTCGGTGCGATAGCCGGTCGGCAACGGCACGGCGCGATCGAGCACCTGCTGGGCCTCCGCGACGAACGAGCCGACGTCGCGATCGCGGATGTTCGCCCCGACGACGACCATCCGCAGGCCGCCCTCGTGGGCATACGCCTCGGGGGCCTCGACCTGCTCGACATCGGCGAGGGCGGCGAGCGGCAGGACCACCCCCGACGGCAAGGCCACCGGCAGGTCGCCGAACCGGTCGGCATCGATCGTCGCGGCGCCGGGGATCCGGACCGCGATCGGGATGCGGCGCGGGCCATCGACGAGGGACGTCGCCGACACGGCCCCGAGCGCGCGCTCGACGGCGAGACCGACCTCGGCCGCGCCCAACCCGGTCGACGCGAGCAGGTCACGCCGCACCCGCACCTGCACCTGCTTCACCCGCTCGGCGGCGACCGCCTTCAGGTCCTGCGCCCCGCGCACCCCGGTGAGCGCCCGCTCGATCCGGTCGGCGAGCAGCGCGAGCGTGTCGGCGTCGGAACCGAAGATCTTGATCCCGACATCGGTGGTGATGCCGGTCTCCGCCTCGTCGAGGCGCATCTGGATCGGCTGGGTGAACGCCACGTCGAGTCCGGGGATCTCCCCGACGACGGAGTCCATCCGCTCGATCAGCGCGGCCTTGCCACCGGGTCGCCACGTCGACCGATCGGCCAGCATGACATAGGTGTCCGACTCGTAGGTCCCCATCGCCTCGGTGGCGAGGTCGGGCCGCCCGAGCTTCGAGACGATCGTCTCCACCTCCGGGAAGTCGCGCAGCGCCAGCTCGAGCCGGGTGCTGTAGCGGATCCCCTCGTCGAGCGAGGTCGAGGCCGGGCGCCGCGTCTGCAGCAGGACGGCGCCCTCGTCGAGCCGGGGCATGAACTCGGTGCCGAGGTGCGCGCCGCTCCACACCGCGATGCTGATCGCCACCACGGCCGAGACGAGCACGGGGGCGGGGCGGCGGAGGGTGGTCCCGACCAGGCCCTCGTAGCGCGCGCGCAGCCGCTCGAACCCCTCCCAGTGCTTCTCGGAGGCGTTGGCCAGGAAGGTCCGCGCCCCGGCGGGGATGAACGTGAGCGCCAGCACGAGCGAGCCGAGGACGGCGGCCATCACGGTGAACGCCATCGGCACGAACATCCGCCGCTCGGTGCCCTCGAGGGCGAAGATCGGGAGGTAGACGGCGATGATGATCGCGATGCCGAACACCACCGGACGCCCGACCTCGACGGCGGCGCGCCGGATCCGCTCCCCGAGGTGCTCCGGGTCGGCGTGGCCGCGCGCGCGGCGGAGGATGTTCTCCACCAGCACCACCGACCCATCGACGAGCAGGCCGAAGTCGAGCGCGCCGAGCGACATCAGGTTGGCGGAGACCCCGAAGAGGCGCATCGCGACGAAGGCCCAGAGCATCGACAGCGGGATGACCATCGCGACGAGAAGCGCGCCGGCGACGCTGCGCAGGAAGATCCAGAGCACGAGCACCACCAGCGCCCCACCGAGGAGGAGGTTCTTCTCGATGGTGTGCGTGGTGCGGTCGACGAGGGCGCTCTGGTCATAGAACGGCACCAGCGACACGCCGGCGGGGAGCGACCCCTCGATGGTGGCGATGCGATCGCGAATCCGGGCCATCACCAGGCGGGCGTTCTCGCCCTTCTGCATGATGACCATGCCGGAGACGACCTCGCCCCGGCCCCCGGCGGTGACCGCCCCGTGACGGGGCAACGACCCGCGCGCGACGGTGGCGACGTCGCGCAGCCGGATCGCGGTCCCGCGCCGGGTGACCACCGGCATCGCCTCGAGATCGGCCACGGTGCGGAAGCGTCCCGACCCCTGCACCACGAACCGCTCGCCGCGCGACTCCACCGCCGCGCCGCCGAAGTTGCCGTTCTCCCGCACGAGGGCCGCCTCGAGGTCCCCGAGGGTGAGGCCGGCGAGGGCCAGGCGCTGCGGATCGGCGACGACATCGATCCGCTCGGTGTAGCCGCCCCACGAGTTGACCTCGGTCACCCCGCGGACCGTGCGGAGCTGCGGCGCGATGGTCCAGTCCTGCAGCGTCTTGAGCGAGGTCCCGTCCCAGGCCGGCGTGGTGGAGACCAGCACGTACTGGAACACCTCGCCCATCGCGGTGGCGATCGGCCCGAGGCCGGCCATCACGCCGGAGGGCAGTTCCCGGACCGCATCGCCCAGCCGCTGGTCGACGAGCTGCCGGGCGAAGTACGGGTCGACGCCGTCCTCGAAGATCACCTGCGTGAGGGAGAGGCCCGACTTCGACGTGGAGCGGACCACCACCGTGCGCGGCAGCCCGAGCATCGCCCGCTCGATCGGGAAGGTGACCTGCTGCTCGACATCCTGCGGGGCCATTCCCGGCGCCTCGGCGATGACCGTGACGCTGTTCGCGGTGAGGTCCGGAAAGGCCTCGAACGGGAGGGTGCTGAGCGCCCAGATGCCCGCCGCGAGGAGCGCGGCGATCCCCGTGAAGACGAGCCCGCGACGGCGGACACTGCCGCCGATGAGGCGATCGACGACCATGCTATTCGCCCGGCCCGATCTCGGAGATGGCGCGGAGGCGGTACGCACCCCGGGTCACGATCTCGACCCCCTCGGGGAGCCCATCGACCGCGATCGTCCCATCGGTGAGCGCGGTGGCTGCGGCGACCGGGTGGAAGCGGAAGCGCAGCGGTCCCTCGCGGAGATACACCCCGGCACCGTCGGCGGTGCGCTGGACCGCCTCGGCGGGGAGGATCGCACGCGGCGCCAGCTCACCGGTTGGCAGGATCAGGGTGGCGTACATCCCCGGTACCAGACCCGGTGGTGGCGCGGTCAGGACGACGCGCACGTCGAGCGCGCGCCGCTCGGGATCGAGTGCGCCGCCGCTGCGCACGACCCGGGCCGCGAAGGTGTCGCCCGGGAACGCGGCGAGGGTCACCCGCGCCTCGCGCCCGGTCCCCACCTGCGGGACCGCGCGCTCCGGGACCCACCCGGTCACCCAGAGGGTTCGGGCGTCGCCCACATCCACGAGCGGCTCGCCGACGACCACCGCCTCGCCGACGTTCACGTGGACGGCGAGCACGGTGCCATCGGCGGGTGCGACGATCGTCGCCTCCTCGCCATCGGGATGCAGGTGGCTCACCATCTCCTCGGCACGGGCCCGCTCCGCCTCGGCGGCGGCGAGGGCCGAGCGGCGCTGCTCGACTTCCTCACGGGCGACGGCGCCGGCGGCGAGCAGGCGATCGGAACGCTCGACGGCCGCGCGGGCGGCGGCGGTCGCGGCCTCCGCGGCGATCAGGTCGCGACGCGCCGTGGCGAGCTCGTGGGAGTGCAGCACGACCAGGACGTCGCCGGCACGCACCCGATCGCCCGGCAGCACCGGCACCCGTACCACCCGACCCTCGACGATGGAGCCGAGATGGGCCGTGGCCGGATCGGGGGTCACCACCATCGCCGGTACGTCGAGGGGCACCGCGACGTCCTCAAGCCGAACCGTATCCACGGTCAACTGGAGCTCGCGGGCCTGGGCCTCGTCGAGATCGAGGACGCCGGCGACCGCGGCCGGCGCGACCTCGTCGGGCGCGGCCTCCGCGCCACACGCGGCAAGGGCTGCCAGCGCGAGGAGCGGCAGGATGCGGGTCATGGGCCTACCTCCGGAATGCAGAGTACGGACTCGTCGAGGAGTTGTCCCGCCCGGCGGGCGAGGCGGATTCGCTGCCGCCGCACCTCGAGTCGCCAGTCCTCGGCCTCGGTGATCGCGGCGAGGCGCAGGCGGCGCGCATCGAAGAGCCGATACAACGACCCCTCGCCCACCTCCAGGCGGGTCGCCTCGGCCACGACGATCGCGTCGAGGTCCTCCCGCCACCGGTCGCCGAGGCGGGGAGACGTCGCGTTGAGCACTTCCAGCGCCCGCGCGTGGCCATCGATCGCGCCCTGGCGCAGTTCCGCCTCGGCCTCGCGCGATCGGCGCGCCGCATCCTCTTCGGCGCGGGCGGCCTCGAGCGCCCCAGCGTGGGCGTTGCGCAGCGGCAGGTCGATGCTCAGGCCGAGCAGCAGGCCACTGAAGCCGGCACTGCGACGGAATCCCACCAGCGGGGTGAGGTCGGGAACGCGCAGCGCCTGCGCCAACGCCGTCCCGGCACTCGCCACTTCCTCCCGCGCCGCGAGGACCGCCACCTCGGGCGAGCCAGTGGCCGCAACCGGCGGGATGGCGGCCGCGACGCAGCTCGCAGGGGTGAGCGCCACCGCCGCCCCGGGTGGGAGGTGGGCGAGTACGGCCAGGGCGGCGTTGGCCCGGGCGGCATCGGCGAGGAACCGGGCGTGACGGGACGCCGCGGCGGCGGCCTCGACCCGTGCCAGCGCGGCGCTGGCGGTGGCGTCCCGGCCGTCGGCGGCACGCGCCGTCATCGCCGCCGCGACCGCCGCGAGCGCATCGCGCTCGGCCCGCGAGGCCTCGCTCACGGCCCGGTGCCGCTCCCAGAGTGCCATCGCTTCCAGCACCTCGGCCCGCAGGTCCGCCCGCAGCAGGTCGCGTTCGGCCTCGGCGAGCTGCACCGTACCGGCACCGGAGCGACGCCGGGCGCCGAGGTCGCCGCCGAGGGTGAGCGGGAGACCGAGGGTGATCTGACCCTCGGTGCCCGCGAGGCCATCGCGCCCGGTCACCTGCCGCTGGGCGCCGAGGTTCTCCGCCATGCCCTGCAGCGTGGGATTCGCGGCGGCCCCGAACTCCCGTCCGGCGCCGCGCGCCGCCTCGATGCGCGCCGCGGCCACGGCGAGCCGTCCGACCTGCGGATCCAGCGCCCGTTCGAGGGCGGCGGCGGGGGTCAGGAACGTGGTGTCCTGGGCAACGGTCGCGAGCAGGAGGAGCAGCAGCATGGCCCCAGTGTAGCGCCCGCAGATGAACCCACCATGAACGGCTCGGGCACCGTACTATTCCGTCATGCGCTTGCTGCTTGTCGAGGACGCCCCTCAGCTCGCGGAGGCCACGGCCCGCGGGCTGCGCGGGCACGGCCACGCGGTGGACATCGCCGGCACCCTGACCGAGGCCCGGCGCCAGGTACGCCTTGAGCCCTACGATGCGCTGCTGCTGGACCTCGGGCTTCCCGACGGCAACGGCGTCACGCTGCTCGACGAGTTGCGCCGCACGGGCGCGACGACGCCGGTGATCGTGCTGACGGCCCGCGACGGGGTCGACGATCGCGTCAGCGGGCTCGATCACGGGGCGGACGACTACCTCGTCAAGCCGTTCGCCCTCGCCGAGCTGGAGGCGCGGCTGCGCGCCCTGGCGCGACGGATGCCTGCCTGGCGTCCCGACGAGGTCGTGGTCGAGACCCTGCGGCTCGACCCGGCCGCCCGCCGGGCCTGGCGCGGGGACCGCGCCCTCGAACTGACGACCACCGAGTTCGCGCTGCTCGAGTTCCTGGCGCGCCACGCGGGGGAGGTCCTCGGGCGGCAGCGGATCAGCGAGAAGGTGTGGGACGCGAACTATGACCCCGCGTCGAACATCATCGATGTCTACGTGGCGCGGTTGCGCCGCAAGGTGGATGGGGCGGGCGATGTCCCCCTGCTCCACACGGTACGCGGCGCGGGCTACGTCCTCGACCCGGACCGCCAGTCGTGAGGCTCCGGGACACCCGTCGACGATTGACGCTCGCCTTCGGCGGCGCCTTCGCGGTCCTGTTGCTGCTCGGGGCGGCTGCCCTCTACGTCGTGCTCGAGCGGGGCTACCGGCACGCCTACGATCATGCCCTGCTGGAGACCCGCCAGCTCGCCCACGATCTCTTCCGGTTCGATCGCGGCGAGTACCCGACCGCCGCAGCGACGATCGCGCACATCATGAGCGAGATGGTCACCAGCGACCGCTCGATGGTCGCGTTCGACAGCACCGGGCAGCGGATTGCGACCGCCCGCCGGGCCCCGATGGCTCCCGATCTCTCGCACGTGGCCCCGCTCGGCGTCGGCGCCTCCCCGAGCAGCATGCGCGCGGCGGGCCACGAGGTGCGCCTGATGCGGGTCTCCCTCCCCGAGGGGTTCGAGCTGGTGGTCGGCGTGAGCGATGTCGAGTATCTCGCCCGGCGCCACACGTTGCGCGTCGCCCTCGGCATCGGTGTCCCGATCCTGCTCCTGCTCGGCGCCCTGCTGGGGGCACGGCTCGCCGAGCCCGTGCTCCAGGTCCAGCGCGCGTTCCTCGCCGATGCGGCGCACGAGCTCCGCACCCCGATCGCGATCGTGCTCAGCAAGGCCGACGCGGCCCGCCAGGGGGACGACCCGGCCCGGGCGCGCGCGGCACTCGACGCGGTCGCCGGGGAGGCGCAGCGGATGGGCACCATGGTGGCCGACCTGCTCCTCCTCGCGCGCGAGGACGCCGAGACGACGACCCTGCGCGTCCCGCTGTTCCTCGACGACGTCGCCCAGCGGGCCATCGAACGGGCGCGGGCCCTTCCCGAGGCGCACGGTCGCCCGATCGTGCTGGGGGCCTGGGACGAGGCCCCGGCCCTCGGTGACCCGGTGCTCCTGGAACGCGCGATCCTTGCCCTGCTCCACAATGCCCTGGTCCATGCGAGCGACGGCCCCGTCACGCTCGAGTGCGGGACGGATGGCCGCGACGTGTGGCTCCGCGTGAGCGACACGGGGCCGGGCATCGCGCCGGCGGATCGGGAACGGGTCTTCGAACGCGGCACCCGACTCGACACCGGACGACCGGGACACGGGCTGGGCCTCGCGATCGTTCGCACGATCGCCGAGCGGATGGGCGGGCGCGTCGCCGTGTCCGATCACGGCACCGGGGCGTCCCTCATGCTGACACTCCCGTCGCGCCCCATCGTCGCCTCGCCCGCCCCGTCTCCGGAGCTCGCTCGCTGAATGTCGGCACCCGACGCCCTCTTCCTCGACCTGCAGGCCGCGATCGCGGGCCGCTATTCCCTGGAGCATGAGATCGGACGCGGCGGGATGGGGATCGTCTACCTCGCCCGCGACGTGCGCCTCGACCGCCCGGTCGCCCTCAAACTGCTCCCGCCGGAGCGGGCGAGCATCCCCGCCATCCGGGAGCGTTTCCTGGTCGAGGCGCGGATGGCGGCGCGCCTCTCGCACCCGCATGTCGTGCCGATTCATGCGGTCGAGGAGGCCGGGGCGTTCGTCTTCCTGGCGATGCAGTACGTCGGCGGCGAGACCCTCGGCGACCGGATGCGCCGGCAGGGCGCCCTCCCGCCGTGGGAGTGCGCACGCCTGCTCCGCGAGATCGCCTGGGCGCTCGCCTATGCGCATGCCCAGGGCGTGATCCATCGCGACATCAAGCCGGACAACATCCTCCTCGACCGCGATGGCCGGGCGCTCGTCACCGACTTCGGGCTCGCCCTGCCGGTCGAGGCGGCCGCCACCACCGGGCACGTCCAGGGCACCCCCGAGTACCTGAGTCCCGAACAGGCGGCAGGCGAGGCCTGCGATGCGCGCAGTGACCTCTACGCCCTCGGCGCGCTCGCCTTCCACGCCCTGACCGGGTCGACGCCGTTCCAGGGCGATGCCGCCCAGCAGATTGCCCAGCACCTCACCCGCCCCGCCCCGTCGCTGGTCACCACGGCGCCGGAGATCCCGCCGCGCCTCGCGGCCGCGGTGGACCGCGCCCTCGCCAAGGCGCCGACGGCGCGGTGGGAGAGCGCCGAGGCGATGGCCGAGGCGTTCGCGCCACCGATGTCGATGGCGATCGACCTGCCGGTGCCGGTGCGGATCTGGGCCGAGCGCGGTCGCGAGATGAAGGGGCTGTACGTGATCTGGTCGCTGCTCTTCTACGGGCTGTCGACGCTGGTGTTCACGATCGCCTCGGTCGTGGGCTGGCCGCTCGGCGCGAAGATCATCTTCGCGTTCTTCGTCGCCGCGATCCCGCTGCCGTGGATCGGCCATGGCAAGTGGCGGCTGATGGAGACGCGGCGCGCGCTGGAAGCCGGCGCGTCCCTCGCCGACCTGCGCCACGCCACCGAAGTGACGCGTGCGCGTCGCGAGGAGGAGATGCGCTATGACGCGGCTCGCCCGATCCACTGGCTGGCGCGCACGCTGCGGGTCGGGACCTACACCGCCTTCACGCTCGCGGTCGGCACGCTGCTCTACGGCACCATCATCAGCCGGGCGGTGTTCTGGAACACGCCGTTCCTGCCGGCCTTCGGACTCCTCACGCTCGCCGGGATCGGCGGGGCACTGGTCGGCGTGCTGATCCCCGGCCGTCGGGTGCGTCCCGTCGACCAGTGGGCCCGGCTGCGGAGCCGGTTCTGGCACGGCCGACTCGGACGGCTCTTCGCGCGTGTCGCCGGCACGGGACTGCCGTCGGAGCGCGAGCGCGCCGCCGCGTGGCGGCCGACCGAGGCGGCGCTCGGCGGGGCGACCGCCACCCTGTTCGAGGCCCTGCCCCGCGGCCACCGCGAACAGCTCGAGGAACTGCCCCGCGTGGTCGCGCGGCTGGAGCACGAGGCGGCACACGCGCGGGCACGACTCGATGCGGGGGAGGCGGGACCGTGGGCCAATCGCCTCGAGGCCGCGGTCGGTGCGCTCGAGACGCTCCGGCTCGGGCTGCTGCGCGTGCATGCCCAGCAGGCCGCGCCGGGCTCGCTGACGGTCGACCTCGCGGAGGCGCGCGAGATCGCCGACCGGATCGACTACATGGTCGAGGGACTGCGCGAGGTGGACGGGCTCCTTGACGCATCGAGCCAGAGGAACATCCAGGCGCCGCCGAGCGCGAGCGCGCCGAGCACGTCGCTCGGGTAGTGCACGCCGAGCACGAGGCGCGACATCGCCATCAGCAGCGGGATCGCCACCGCGAGGGCGAGCAGCGCCGCGCGGACGGCCCCCCCGGCGTGGCGCGCCAGCAGGACCAGCCCGAGCGACCAGATGATCGGGGCGAGCATCGTGTGCCCTGACGGATAGGAGTGCCACCCCGCGCCGGAGAGCTTCTCCACCAGGTCGGGTCGCGGCCGACGGAAGGCGGCCTTCGCGAGGACGTACAGGGCCTCGCCCGAGACCGCCGCCGAGAAGAGGGTCAGCGCCGGCCGCGGTCCGCCGAGGCGCCAGAGCAGCAGGCAGAAGCCGAGCGCGGCGATCACCGGGATCACCCCCTCGTTCAGCAGCGTCACTCCCAGCATCAGGTCCACCAGCACCGGCGTGCGCGCGTCGCCCGCGGCCAGGACGACGGCCCGGTCCCACGATGCCGTCACGCCCCGCACGACGAGGATCGAGATGCCCACGAACAGGGCGAGGGACCCGGCGACCGGCGGCGTCACCCGCAGGTCACGCCAGGGATTGACGCTCACCCCGGCCCGGCCGCGTGGCGCGCGGCGGCGATGAACGCATCGACCGCGGCCGGCTCGGTCGCCCAACTGGTCATCCAGCGCACCTCGCCGGTCGCCTCGTGCCAGACATGGAAGCGGGCGTGGGCCTCGAGTGCCGTGCGGAGCGCGGTCGGCATCGTGGCGAAGACGGCGTTCGCCTCGACCCGCTGCGTCAGCGCCACCCCGGGAACGTCGCGCACCCCGTCGGCGAGTCGCCGCGCCATCGCATTGGCATGGCGGGCGTTCGCGAGCCAGCGATCCTCGGCCGCGAGCGCAACCACCTGGGCGGCCAGGAAGCGCATCTTCGACGCGAGCTGCATCCCCTGCTTGCGGATGTAGCGGAACTCCCGCGCGAGTGACGGGGTGCAGAAGACCACCGCCTCCGCGCCGATCGCCCCGTTCTTGGTGAGGCCGAACGAGAGCACGTCGACCCCGACATCGCGGGTGATCGCGCGCAGCGGCCGATCGAGGGCCGCCGCCGCGTTCGCGATCCGCGCCCCATCGACGTGCACCAGCAGCCCGTGCGCGTGCGCCACCTCGGCGATCGCCGCGAGCTCCCCGGGCTGGTACACGGTGCCGTACTCGGTGCTCTGCGTGAGCGAGACGACCCGTGGTTGGACATGGTGCTCGAAGCCGACCCCCTCGCGAGCCGCCTCACGCACCTGCTCGACCGTGAGCTTCGCATCGGGACTCGGCAGGTCGAGCAGCTTGACCCCGGCCACCAGTTCCGGTGCCCCGCACTCATCGACATGTATGTGGGCATGGGCGCTCGTGATGACCGCCTCCCACGGCCGCGTCATCGCCCGGAGCGCGCTGACGTTCGCCCCGGTGCCACCCCAGACGAGGAACGCCTCGCTGTCGCCCCCGAACTGGTCGCGGAACCAGTCCTCCGCCTCGCGCGTCCACGCGTCGTCGCCGTAGGCGCCTGCGGCCCCCTCATTCGCGCGGGCCAGGGCGTCCAGCACCACCGGGTGCGCCGGGGCGGTGTTGTCGCTGCGCAGCTCGAGCCGGTCGCTCACGCGCCGGCACCGGTGTCGGAGACGTTGTCCTCCCACAGGGCGAGGACGTTGCCGTCGGGATCGGCCACCATCGCCATGATCCCGAAGCCCTGCTGCGTCGGCTCGGCGACGAAGCGCACGCCCAGCTCGCCGAGGCGACTGCAGAACTCGAGCAGGCCCGGCACCTCGAGGGTGAGGCCGGTGTGCCGGCCGACCATCGCCGTGGCATCGGGATGCTGGGCGGGATGGACGCCGAGGTGCGGCGGCGCCTCGAGGAACTGGAGACCGAACGAGCCGCGGGCGCGCAGGGGCAGCCCGAGGGCATCCTCGTAGAAGGCGCGGGCCTGCTCGAGGTCGGTGACGAAGATCGCGATCGAGTGCAGGGCCGCTGGCATCAGGACTCCTCGGTGGGGCGCGCCGTGGCGTGCTGGACATTGCGACGCATCCGCGCCAGTCCGGGACGACTGAGCGGGGTGTCGGCGAAGGTATCACGAAAGGTGGCCTCGTCCATCCGCTCGAAATAGCCGGGATCGCTACGATCCGGCGCCGGGCGACGGGCGAACTCGGCGACCGAGGTGGTCGCGGCGAAGCGGGTGTTCCACGGGCAGACGTCATTGCAGACGTCGCAGCCGAAGGCCCACCCGTGGAATGCCCCGGCCAGCTCGGCCGGCGGATCCTCGCGACACTCGATGGTCAGGTAGCTCAGGCAGCGCGTCGCACTGAGGACCCGCTCGCCGACGAACGCGTCGGTCGGGCAGGCATCGAGGCAGCGGGTGCAGGTGCCACAGTGGTCGCGCACGGTCGGGAGGTCGGGCCCGAGGTCGAGCGAGGTGAAGATCGTGCCGATGAAGGTCCACGAGCCGATGCGCGGATGGATGAGCATGGTGTTCTTGCCGATCCAGCCGAGCCCCGCGCGTTCGGCCAGCTCGCGCTCGGGCACCGGCCCGTCATCGACCCAGGTGTGGGCGAGGTCGGCACCCTCGGCCTTCATCCACTCACTGAGCCGATGGAGCCGACCGTGCGTGGCGAGGTGATAGTCCATCCCCCGGGCATAGCTCGCAATCTTGTACGCATCGCCGGGCTGCGGGCGCTCGGCGCGCGGCGCGGTGTAGTTCTCGAGCAGCACGACCGCGGAACGCGCCCCGGGGGTGATCGTCGCCGGCGCCTTCCGCTTCTTCTTCTGGCGATGCAGGTAGCGCATCAGCCCGGCGTGCCCGGCCGCGAGCCAGCGGTCGAGGGCGTCGGCGCGCCGTGACGGCTCGAGGGTCGCGAATCCGCACGCGGCGAACCCGATCCGGAGTGCCTCCGCCCGGATCGCCTCGCGACTCGGCCCGCTCACCGCGCCGCGCCGAGGCGGGCGCGGTACTCGCCGGTCTCCCCGGTGATCAGGCGGGCGCCCGGCTTGTAGCGCAGGTACGCCCAGCCCCAATCCAGCAGCACCCGGATCCGACTGCGGAAGCCGATCAGGAAGGCGATGTGCACCACGGCCCAGACCAGCCAGGCCAGGGGCCCGGTGACATCGAATCGACCGAAGACCCGACCGACCGCGCGGCCGCGCCCGATCACCGCGAGCTGACCCTTGTCGAAGTACCGGAACGGCTGCCGGGGCTTGCCGGCGAGGTCGCTCAGGATCGTCCGCGCGGCGTACTTCCCCATCTGGATCGCCGCCGGGCAGACGCCGGGGACCGCCTCCGCCCCTGGCTCCGCGTGGAACGCCGCCGCATCGCCCAGGACCATGACCTCGGGATGGCCGGGGATGCTGCAATCCGGCTCCACCAGGGCGCGGCCCTGGTGGTCCAGCGGCGCCCCGAGGGTCTTCACGAGCGGCGAGGCGACATTGCCCGCGGCCCAGACCACCGTGCTGGTGGGGATCGTCCACCCCGCGGCCTCGATGTGGCCCGGGGTGATCTGGGTGACCAGCATGTTCTCGCGCACCTCGACGCCGAGCCCACGCAGGTCGGCCTTGGCCCGCGCCGCAAGGTGGGGCGCATAGCTCGGCAGGATCTGCGGGCCGCCCTCGAGGAGGAGCACCATCGCCTCGCGGGGATCGATGTGCTTGAAGTCGCGTGCCAGCGCGAAGCGCCGCAGCTCGGCGATCGCGCCGGCCATCTCCACCCCCGTCGGCCCGCCGCCCACCACGACGAAGGTGAGGTACTGGTGCCGCTTGGTCGGCGACGGCTCGCGTTCCGCGCGCTCGAAGGCGAGCAGCACCCGGCGGCGGATCTCGAGCGCATCCTCGAGGGCCTTGAGTCCCGGCGCACTCGGCTCCCACTCGTCCCGACCGAAGTAGGCGTGGCGCGCACCGGTGGCGACGACACAATAGTCGTACCCGATGGCGGAGTCGTCGGCCAGGTGGACCGTGCGGGCCGTGGTATCGACCCGGATCACCTCGCCCAGGACGACCTCGGTGTTGCTCGCGCCGCGCAGCACCGACCGGATCGGGGTGGCGATGTCGTTCGGGGCGAGCCCGGCCGTCGCGACCTGATACAGCATCGGCTGGAAGAGATGGTGGTTGCGCCGGTCGATGATCGTCACCCGGACCGGTCGGCCCGCGAGTCCCTGCGCGAGATAGAGGCCGGCGAAGCCGCCCCCGATGATCACCACATGCGGGCGCCCGGTCACAGGTGCATCGTCTCCCGCCGCCAGCGGGCGAAGCGGATCACGTCCTCCACCCGCGGCACCGCGTCCTCGGCGCCGTAGGCGGTGTACATCCGCCAGCGAAGGTAGGCCGGATCGGGAAGCGGCAGGAACGGGGCCCGGCCCAGCCAGCCGCGCCGGCGAAAGGCCCAGCCGGTCCGCAGCAGGTCGAGCGCCAGCCGTGGCGAGACCGCGGCGCGGAGGGCGAGCGCCGCGACCAGCGCAGGCCAGGAGCCCGGGCGGGCCACGGGGGGATCGGAAGCGGCGGTCACGCCGTGGAACGTAGGGCCGCAGGACACCGGGCGTAAGCCACGGTCCCCCTATATTCCCGACCCGATGACGCCCCTGACCACGCCCCATCCCCTCGAGCGATTCCGCAGCGAATTCCCGATCCTCGAGCGGACCACGTACCTCAACTCCTGCTCGCTCGGGGCCCTCTCCCGCGCGAGCCGCGAGCGGATCGCGATGCACCTCGACCAGTGGGACGCGCGGGGCGCGGCCAACTGGTACGATGTCTGGTGGGAGGCGCTCGCCGAGTTGCGGCGCCGCTATGGGGCCCTGGTGGGCGGGACGGCCGAGGAGATCGCGCTGCACCCCTCGGTCTCCAGCATCCTCGGGGTCGTCGCCTCGGCGCTCGATCCGCGGCGGCCGCGGATCGTCACCACCGCGCTCGACTTCCCGACGGTGCCCTACCAGTGGCTGGCCCGCGGGGCCGACGTGGTGCTGCTCGAGAGTCCCGATGGCATCTCGGTCCCGCTGGAAGCGTTCGAGGCGGCGATCGACGAGCGGACCGCGCTGGTGGCGACCTCGCATGTCTATTTCACCTCCGGGGCGATCCAGGACATCGGGGCGATCGGGCGGCTGGCACGCGCCCACGGCGCCCTGACGCTGATCGATGGCTATCAGGGCGTCGGCCAGCTCCCGGTGGACGTGCGGCGGCTGCCGATCGACTTCTACTGCTCCGGGGGCCTCAAGTGGCTGCTCGGGGGCACCGGCGTCTGCTTCCTCTGGGCCCGAGCCGAGACGACCCACGACCTCGCCCCGGGAACCACCGGATGGTTCGCGCATCGGGACCAGTTCGGCTTCGATCCGCGCTCGTTCGAGCCCCATGCGGACGCCCGCCGGTTCGAGACCGGCACGCCGCCCCTCCTCCCGGTCCACGCCCAGCTCGGCGGGCTCGATGTCCTCGAGGCAGCCGGCGCGGAGCCGATCCGCGCGGTCACCGCCGCACTGACCGAGGACCTGATCGCCGCGGCCCGCGAGCGCGGGCTCCGGCCGAAGGTGGCCCCGGATGCGGCGGCCCGGAGCGCGATCGTGATGCTGCCGAGCGCCGACCCGGCGCGGGACGTGGCCCGGCTCGCCGAGCGGGGCTTCATCACCGATGCGCGGCCGGGTCACGTCCGCGTCTCACCCTACTTCTACAACGTCGCCGATGACCATCGCGCGATGCTGGAGGCCTTCTGCGATGACTGATCGCCAGCCGTCCGCCCCGGTGCCGTCCACGCGCAAGGCCCACCCGACCGAGGACGAGCGCCTGCTCAACGAGCCGGTCGATGCCGCGACGCTGCACATCCGCCGCAACTCCGACTCGTGGCGCGTGCTGCGGATCATGGGCGAGTTCACGTGGGGCTTCGAGAACCTCCAGGACGTGGCCGGCGGCGTCTCGATCTTCGGCTCGGCGCGCACCCGCCCCGAGGCGCCGATGTACCAGGCCGCCGTCGAGACCGCCGCCCTCTTCGCGAAGGCCGGCGTCCCGGTCATCACCGGCGGCGGCCCCGGCATCATGGAGGCCGCGAACAAGGGGGCCTTCGAGGCCGGCGGCCTCTCGATCGGCTGCAACATCGAGCTGCCGCACGAGCAGCACAGCAACCCGTACCTCACCCGCTCGCTCGACTTCAAGTTCTTCTTCGTCCGCAAGACGATGTTCGTGAAGTACGCGCTCGGCTTCGTGGTCTTCCCCGGCGGGTTCGGCACCCTCGACGAGCTGTTCGAGGCGCTGACGCTGATCCAGACCGACAAGGTCACCGACTTCCCGGTGGTGCTCTTCGGGTCGAGCTACTGGGGCGGCCTCGTCGACTGGATCCGCGGCACGCTGGTCGAGGCCGGGACGATCTCGCCGGAGGACGTCCGGTTGTTCACGGTGACCGATGACCCCCACGAGGTGGTCCGCACCATCCTCGACTGCCGCCGCCGGATGGGCATCGACGTCGTGGAACCGTGACCGGATGACCGCCGCCGGTGCGACGCGCCCCCCGACCGGGCCGACCCCGACGCGCCGCCAGGCGTGGTGGGCGCTCGCGCTGCTGGCGTTCATCAACCTGCTCAACTACCTCGACCGCAACGTCATCTTCGCGCTGTTCGAGCCGATCAAGGCCGAGCTGTCGCTGACCGATGCCCAGCTCGGCTGGCTCGGCTCGGCCTACATCCTCGTCTTCTCGGTCGCCGCCCTGCCGTTCGGCGTCCTCTCGGACGTCAAGAGCCGCAAGGGCGTCATCGCCGGCGGCGTCGCGGTGTGGAGCGCCTTCACCTTCCTCGGCGGGCTGGTCCGCAATTTCGGCCAGCTCTTCTTCTGCCGCGCCGCCGTCGGCGTCGGCGAGGCGGCGTACGGGCCGGCCGCGAACTCGATGACCGCCGACTATTTCCCCGGCAAGGACCGCGCGATCGCGATGGGCATCCTCGCCGCGGGGATCCCCGTCGGCGGTGTGCTCGGACTCCTCCTCGGCGGGGCGCTCGAGCAGGTGTACGGCTGGCGGGTGGCGTTCATGGCCGTCGGCCTGCCCGGCTTCCTCTGCGCGGTGCTCGTCTCGCGCCTGGTCGACCCGACCCGGATCGAGGAGCCGCTCACCCTGCGGAGCGCGATGCGGGACCTCGAGATCGGCCTCCGCTCCTTCGTGCGGATGTTCCGCGAGGCGGTGGTCCTCTCGACGGTCGGGATCCTCGCGGCGTGGTACCTCACGGTCCGCTTCGGCGCCGACAGCAAGGTCGATGTCGCCGTCCTCTCGGCGTGCATCGGGGTCGGCCTCGCGCTCAACATCTGGCGCTGGGTGCGGCTGGTGCGACGCGGGCAGCGGGCCGAGACGCCGTGGACGCGCGAGCTCGAGGGGGCGCTCGACGACCTCGTCAAGGCGGGCAACGTCGTGCTCGCGACCCCGACCCTGGTCTACCTCTTCGTGGCCGGGGCGATGATCGCCTTCGGGATGAACGGCATCGTCGGCTGGGGCCCCACCTTCATGACCCGCACCTTCGGCCTCAGCGCGGGCGAGAGCGCCGCGCTGCTCGGCCAGTGGGGGCTCATCGCCGGCGTCGCCGGCGCCCTCAGCGGCGGCGTCGTGGCGGACTGGCTCGGGCGCTACACCTCGCGCGGCCGCGTCCTGACCGTCGCCACCGGACTCCTCCTCGGCGGCCCGCTCGCGATCTGGCTGATGACCGTGCGCGACCTCGACCTCTTCGTGCCGCTCTTCGCGGTCGCCTTCTTCTTCCTGTCGTGGTACAACGGGCCGCTCACGGCGGTGATCTTCGACGTGGTCCCCAGCCGGATCGGGGCGACGGTGAGCGGCGCCTACCTGCTGTTCATCCACCTCGCCGGCGACGCGATCGCCTTCCCGCTCGTCGGCTCGCTGTCCGACCGGATCGGGCTGGACCGCGCCGTCATGGTGCTGCCGATCGTCGCCGTCATCGGCGGCCTGGTGACCCTGGGGGCGATGCGCACCGTGCGGCGCGACATGGACCGGATCGAGATCAGCACCAGCGGGTCGCATCGCGTGGCCACCCCACCGCGTTGAGCGCCCGGGGACGCGTCGCGTCGCCTATCTTACGCACACCACACCACCGCGGACCATTTCCCCCACCGGAGCACGCATGGACTTCCACCTGACCGAGGAGCAGCGCCAGATCCAGGCGATGGTCCGCGACTTTGCCGCCACCGAGATCACGCCCCACATGATGGCCTGGGACGAGGCGCAGACCTTCCCGATGGAGGTCGTCAAGCAGCTCGGCGGCCTCGGCATGCTGGGGGCGATCTTCCCGGAGCGCTACGGCGGCGCGGGGCTCAGCTACATCGACTACGTGAACATCCTCGAGGAACTCGGCGCCGCCGAGTCGGGAATCGCGCTGATCGTCGCGGCCCACAACTCGCTCGCCTCCGGTCACATCTACCTCGCCGGCAGCGAGGAGCAGCGGATGCGCTGGCTGCCGAAGCTCACCAGCGGCGAGTGGCTCGGCTGCTGGGCGCTGACCGAGCCGGGCTCCGGCAGCGACGCCGGCGGGCTGATCACCACCGCGGTCCGCGACGGCGACGACTGGGTGCTCAACGGGACCAAGAACTTCATCACCAACGCGTCGCACGCACAGGTCGCGGTCGTGCTCGCCGTGAGCGACAAGGCCGACCGCAAGCGCGGTGTCACCGCCTTCGCCATCGAGATGGACACCCCGGGGATCCGGGCCGGGAAGAAGGAGAACAAGCTCGGCATGCGGACCTCCGACACCGCCGAGCTCATCCTCGAGGACTGCCGCGTCCCCGCGGCGAACGTCCTCGGCGAGGTGGGCCACGGCTTCATCGACGCGATGAAGGTGCTCGACGGCGGCCGGATCTCGATCGCCGCGCTCTCCCTCGGGATCGCCCGCGGCGCCTACGACGCCGCGCTCGCGTACGCCAAGGAGCGCACCGCCTTCGGGAAGCCGATCGGCGCGTTCCAGGCGATCCAGTTCATGCTCACCGACATGGCCACCGAGATCGAGGCGGCGCGGCTGCTCTGCTACCGCGCGGCGGCGATGAAGGATGCCGGCGAGCGGACCACGACCGCGTCGTCGATGGCGAAGCTGTATGCGTCGGAGGTCGCGGTGCGCGCGACCGAGAAGTGCGTGCAGATCTTCGGCGGCTACGGCTACATCAAGGAGTACCCGGCCGAGAAGTACTATCGCGACGTGAAGCTGTGCACGATCGGCGAGGGGACCAGCGAGATCCAGCGGACCGTGATCGCGCGCGCCCTGATGGCCGACTGACCGGACGCGGCCGGGGACGCCTCAGCGCGTCCCCGAGCCGCCCCGACCCCGGCCCCGACGGCGGCGGGGCCGACCCTTCGCCGTCCCGCCCTCGCCCGCCGGCTTCGGCGGGCGCGGCGCCGCGGGGGCACCCGCCGCCGCACGCCGCTCCGCCTTCGCCTTCGCCCGCTCGCGCGCCAGCGCCTTTTCGGCCCGGATCTTCGCGATCCGCTCCTTGATCGGCACCTCGAGCTGCCCCTCCGGCCGCGCGTCGTAGTCGAAGTCCGGCACCGTCACGCGCGGCAGCCGGCGCCCGACCGCCCGCTCGATCCGCCGCAGGTCCTCCTCCTCGTCCGGCGCCACGAAGGTGAACGCATCGCCGGTCGCCGCGGCCCGCGCCGTCCGGCCGACCCGGTGGATGTAGTCCTCCGGCATGACGGGGACGTCGAAGTTCACCACGTGGCCGAGCTCCGAGATGTCGATCCCGCGCGCGACGATGTCGGTCGCCACCAGCACCCGGTACTGGCCGCTCTTGAAGCCGGCGAGCGCCGCCGTCCGCTGCGCCTGCGACCGGTTGCCGTGGATCCGCTCCGCGGCGATCCCGTGCTTCACCAGGTGCTTCGCGAGCCGGTCGGCCCGGTGCTTCGTCCGGGTGAAGACCAGCGCCTCGTCCATCTCCCCCTGCTCCAACAGGTGCACGAACAGCGCGCTCTTGAGCTCGGCCGCCACCGGGTAGATCGCCTGGGTGATCCCGACCGCCGGCGCCGCCTTGCGCTGCAGGTTGATCGTCACCGGGTCGTGCAGCAGTTGCCGCGTGAGGGTGACGATCGGCGGCGGCATCGTGGCGGAGAAGAACAGCGTCTGGCGCGCCTTGGGGATGTGCGCCAGCACCCGGCGAATGTCGGGGAGGAAGCCCATGTCGAGCATCCGGTCGGCCTCGTCGAGGACGAGTACCTCCAGTCCGGGCAGGCGTCCGTACGGCGCCGAGAAGTGGTCGAGCAGCCGCCCCGGCGTCGCGATCAGCACGTCCACCCCGCTGCGGATCGCGTGCTCCTGCGGCCCCATGCCGACGCCACCGAAGATCGCCGCCCCGCTCACCGGCGTGTGGACCGCGATCGCCTGCAGGTCGGCGAGGATCTGGGCCGCGAGCTCCCGGGTCGGCGAGAGCACCAGCGCCCGGGTCGTCCCGCGCGGCTTCGCCAGCAGACGCTGCACGATCGGGAGGAGGAAGGCGGCGGTCTTGCCGCTTCCGGTCATCGCGCAGGCGAGCAGGTCCCGGCCGTCGAGCGCCGCGGGGATTGCCTCCGCCTGGATAGGGGTGGGGGCGGTGAAGCCGAGTTCGGAAAGGCCCTTCTGGATGGCCGGATCGAGGTCGAACGCGTGAAACGACAGGTGATGTGATCCTTGCAAGAGCGATGGACGGGACGTGACGGCGAGGAAAGTGGCGACGCCGACAGGATTCCGTGAGGGGCGGCTTTTCTACCCGGATACTATTGACACCGCAATATTACCCCGGTAATATAGCCGGATGACATCGACTTCCCCAGCCCCGGCCGTCCCCGAACTCATCGCCTTCGACGGCCATGCCCTAGTCGCCCGCGGCGCTCCCACCCAGGTCGCCCTGCGCCTCCACCGCCTCGATCGCCACCGCAACGGCGTCCCGTTCCTGATCTTCGAGGCCGAGACGGGGCGCCAGCTCGACCTCGACCTGAGTGGGTCCGAGGCCGATGTCCTCGCGCGCCTCGGTGGCACGAGCCCGACCTCGCCCGATCCCCAGCGCGGGCC
>ERZ795053.728-NODE-728-length-41916-cov-7.727025_pt1 | contig 41916 bp, 31 predicted proteins | sample MGYA00375137_ERZ795053 | MGnify/ENA primary metagenome ERZ795053 (study PRJEB30182, sample SAMN05720284) | activated sludge metagenome | isolation source: Anaerobic digester | place: Hong Kong | collected 2014-12-17 ... | reverse complement strand
AACATTGAAAGTTTTAAAACAATAACTGACTGAGTGTATTGTTTTAATTGTCTGTAAGTTTTGTTAAATTTGATGAATAATTTATCAATTGAATGAAAAAGCTCCTGTTTGTATGTTGCTTGCTTTTTACGATGGGATTAACCGCTCAGGATTTATTGATTAATGAATTTAGTGCAAAAAATCACCATATATCGGCTGATCCTGATTTCAGGCAGTTTGCTGATTGGATTGAAATTTACAACCCCAATACCCAAAATTTAAATCTCAATAATTATTACCTCACCGATGATCCTGAAGATATCACCAAATGGCAATTTCCCACAGGAACCGGTCTTCAGGGGCAACATTACCTCGTTATTTGGGCCGACGGTGCTGATAGCAAAGATGAAGCTTTACATACAAACTTTAAATTAAGCACATCAGATGGATGGATTGGTATTTATGATCAGTCATTTAATCTGGTTCATGAAGTTAATTATACGGATCAATATGCTGATATAAGTTATGGATTGAGTAACGGCATATGGGTTTATTATGGCGAGCCAACACCCGGGCAGGTTAATTCAGCCGGATTGCCATCTTCCGAACGTGAACCAATCCCTGAATTTTCGCTTTCCGATGGTTTTTATATTACCAAAACCTTGCTTGAACTCAGCAGTCCTTCCGGTGAGGGAACCATTCACTACAGCCTTGATGGTAGTTTTCCAACATTACAATCTACAATTTATAATAATCCCATTGAGCTTAATGAAAATACAGTAATAAGGGCCAGGATTTTTGGATCTAAACTTCCCGGTCCTGAAAAAACAGGTGTTTATTTTGTTGATGTAAACAAGGACCTGCCGGTAGTTTCCATGATTATTGACCCTGATTTTTTATGGAATTTTAATATCGGCATCTTTGTAGATTCGCTGATCGGCTTGCGAAAAGACTGGGAACGTTTTTCCAATATCAAATACTTTGTAAATAAGGAACTTGCCATCGATGCAGATAATGACATCCGCCTTTTTGGAAATACGGCCTTTACGCTTCCGCAGAAATCCGTTGCCATTTTCCCGGAAGATAAAATTGAATACCCTGTTTTTAACAATAATGCTGTTGAGGAATTCAAATCTTTGATTTTGCGAAGTTCGAGTGATGATTGGGCCTCCACCATGTTTAGAGATGGTTTTGTGCAGACGCTTATCGGTCAAAAACTACCCATTGACCATCAGGCTTACCAGCCCGCTGTTCTTTATATAAATGGTGAATATTACGGGATATTTAATATCCGTGAAAAATACAATGAGGATTACCTTAAATATCATCATGGAATAAATAAGGATGAAATTGATATGCTTGAGCTTAATTACTGGACTTATAATACCACCGTTTTGGCAGGCTCTGATGATACTTATAACGAGCTGCTTTCATTCCTTGGTTCCGGTAATATTTCGGATGACTCGGTATTTAATCAGGTGTATGATTATTTAGATATCGACAATTATACACACTATATCATCACCGAGATTTATGTTGGAAATATTAGCTACAAACACAATATTAAAACATGGCGGGAAAATACCTTTAACGATGGTTTGAAATGGCTCTTTTTTGATGCCGACCGCGGCTATCTCTATTCTTCAAACGAGGTGTTTCAGGATATTTATGATAATGATCCGATCTTTAAAGGGATTCTTGAAAATGAAAATTACAGAAATCATTTTCTACAGCAAACCTGCGCCCATATCAACACCACTTTCCGAAAATCAGCAGTGGATTTGCTGATCGATAGCTTAAAGGCAAACATTGAAACAGAAATGCCTTTCCATATTCAGCGCTGGGCTCCCTCAGGCGGGGTGCAATCGCTTAATAGCTGGAACGATAATGTGCAAGGCATGAAGAATTTTGCTGGGCAACGCAAAGATACCTTACTCCAACGGTTGAATGAATTTTATAGTTTAGATGGTTTGGTGAATATTCACCTTACCAAATCGCACCCTCATGGTGGCATCGTTTATATGGAAGGGGTAAAGAATCCTTATAATGACTCTATCCATACATTTTTTAAAAATATTCCGGTAAATCTTGTTGTAAAACCTAACCCCGGTTACACTTTTGTAGATTGGCAGGGTATATCAGAAAACGATTCCATCACAATGCTTTTTGATGAGGATATGGACCTCAATGTACGTTTTCAACCCGATTGCGATGTTCCGGCCGTAATTACCGAAGACTTTGGGCTTACGCTGGATTGTTCACCCTATTATTTCCAGAACTCCCTGGTGATTAATGAAGGAGCAACACTTTATTGCGAACCCGGCGTGGAAATAAATTTTGCCGACGAAAAAGGTTTATTGGTTAAAGGAACAGCATCTTTTATCGGAACAGCCTCAAATCCAATCATTATCCAGGGGCAGAATCCTGGAGCATGGCACTATATTGATGTTGTGAATGGTGAAATTGATTTTGAAAATGTTCACATTTTAGCAGGTAGAAAAGCAATACATTTTTACAATAGTGCTGTCATTAATATTTCTAATTCCGTATTTTATGAATCCGATGCAGATCTGGATGATTTGATTTCGGGAACCAATGCCATTGTTGAAATAGCTAATTGTAAGTTTTATGGGAACCCCAATAACACCAAAAAGGATGGGATAGATTGCGATAGCATTCAATCCGGTACTTTTACCAACAATGAATTTTTTGACATCACGGACGATTGTATAGATATTGGAACCCATAGTTCCAATGTTATTATTACCGGAAACCGGATGTTCGACTGCCAGAGTATGGGCATCTCAATTGGAGAATATTCGCAGGCAACCATTTCAAGAAATATTGTTGCCGGTTCTGATGGTGGAATTCAGGTGCATACCGGGGCTAGTGCGATAATAATCAATAACACCCTATATAGCAATGGGGTGGGAGTGCAGGCATATCATTATGATAATACGCCAAATTCAGGAGGCGAAGCTATTATTTCAAATACACTGTTTTCGATGTGTGGTGAAGATATTGGATTGCAAACCAATTCGGTGGTGAGTATCAATTATTGTTTGTCTGATCAAGGGACTCTCGACGGGGAACATAATCTTTTTGATGATCCACTGATGGTTCAGCCCGAATTAAATAATTTCAATTTGTTGCAAACATCGCCCTGTATTGATAAAGGTGATCCGCAATCGCCAAATGATCCGGATAATACAGTGTCAGACATTGGCGCCCTGCCTTTTAATAAAGATAGTTCAATTATTGAATATCAAAATGAAATACAAGTTTATCCAAATCCATTTCACGATAAGTTTACGATTAGTCTAAAAAATGAAACACTGATCGAATCGGTGAGGGTATATGGATTGCAGGGTAATTTAATTCATGAACAAAATAATATAAACCTGAACAAATGTGCTATCACTGTTGCATATGCAGGTTTACTGATTGTAAGGGTAGTTGATAGCAACCAGCATGTTTACAATATAAAACTCATTGCCACTGAAAAATGAAAATTAAATTAACAATTCTGTTATGGGTTATTGCTTTAACTACTTTTTCGCAAGGAATAGTAATTAATGAAGTGATGACTTCGAATTCCAATACCATTCTCGATGATTTTGGGGAGCCCTCTGATTGGCTTGAACTATACAATGATTCGGAGGAAACAATTGATATTTCCGGCTGGTATTTAACGGATGATGAAGCTGTTCTGATGAAATGGCAATTTCCGGATACTACCATGTTGCCGGGATCTTTTTTACTTGTTTTTTGCAGCGACAGAGATACTTTATCCGCATATCTTCACACGAATTTTAAATTAAAGGCTTCCGGGGAAGAACTGATACTTTCAAACCAGCAAGGCGAAGAGGTAGATGAAGTAGATCCCGTGGACCTTGATGTGGATATATCCTATGGCAGAGTAGCGGATGGTGCTGCTCAGTTTGATTTGTTTTATACCACAAGCCCCGGATTTACAAACGCTATGAATATCAAATTCATTCCGATTGAATTTTCATTGATCTCCGGATTTTATTCCCCCAGCACTGCATTTTCTATTGATATTGAGGACGAAACGGCCCAGGTTTATTTTACGCTCAACTCCTGTGAGCCGATCCCCGGAACAGCATATACTTACTTATACAATGAACCGCTTTTGCTTGACTCCTTGAATCAGATTCCAGTAATTTATTCAAATATACCTACCACTCCATTAAACAATTATGGTTATGTCCACTGGACGCCGCCGCTTGGGCCGGTTGAGAAATATATTGTTGTAAGGGCCAGGGCATATGCAGGTGAACAGGCTTTATGTAATACCATCACAAATACATATTTTGCCTCAAATGATATATCAAATCGTTTTGTATACCCTGTTCTTTCACTGGTAACAGATAGTGTTAACCTGTTTGACGACACAATTGGCATTTATGTTCCGGGGATACACCACGATTCAGGGGTTGTTAAATCAGGCAACTACTGGGAGCGAGGATTGGAATGGGAACGCAAGGCTAATTTTGAATACTTTTCCTCAACGGGTGAACTTTTGGTGGAAAAACAACTCGGAGTACGAATACAAGGCAACCTCAGCCGAGCTATGCCCCAAAAATCATTACAATATTTCCCGAGGGAAGAATATGACGGAGATGGTGATATGGATTATCCGTTTTTTGAAGCATATGAATATGAAAACTATGACAGGCTGATTTCAAGGTCGATTTTTTGTGCCCATGAATTTTCAATTGTGCGGGATGAAATAATGCAGGAAATTGTAAAAAATATGAATGTATTTTACCAGGAAATGCAACCCATCACATTGTTTATCAATGGTGAATATTGGGGATTTCAGGTAATGCGTGAAAATCAGGATGAACATTATTTAAAGCAACATTTTGATTATGATCCCGATAGTGTCGATATAATTACTGCCACCTGGGTACTGGAGGCTGGTGATTTCGAAGAACACTTGATTTTCAGGGATTTTATCGAAAATCATGATCTTTCCATTCAGGAGAATTATGATTCGGCATCTGCAATGGTTGATATCCCTGCATATATTGATTATTATGTTGCCGAAATTTTCGTTTCAAACCAGGATTGGCCCGGCAATAATTACACAAAGTTCCGCAAGAAGGGCCCCGGTAATATGTGGCGTTGGTTTATATATGATATGGATAATGGTGGCATACATTTAACCGCCAATAATTTACTTCGCGCAACCGGTGATTCAATTACCGGGATTAATCCTGAATGGTCAACCATAGTTTTTCAGAAATTTATGGAAAATGAAACTTTCAGATCCCAATTTCTTACGCGATTTGAATATCTCCTGAATACTGATCTCTGCCCATCAAATACAATAGCTGTGGTTGATAAATGGCAGGAAATACTGGAATATGAATGGGCCAATACTACAAATCGCTGGGATAATTTCCCGGACCATGATACCTGGTTAAACACCATGGATGACTTACGAACATTTTTTGAATTGCGGCCGGGATACGTTTTGCAGCATCTTTCTGATTATTTTGAAACAGATACACTGCACATTGAGTGCGAGAGCCTGATTAATAATGATAAAGAGGAGAGCCCATTTACACTTTATCCTAATCCAACTTCCAGTGAATTAAATCTTTTGTCGTACCAAAATATAGATCAAATTAAGATTTATTCAACCACCGGGCTTCTGGTTCGCAATATTTTTACAGGTAATCAGCGTGTTATTTCTGTTAATATGAATGATCTTCCGGAAGGATTGTACATCCTGGTAGTTAGTATCAATAATAAAACTTATTCGGAAAAGATTATCAAGTCACGATAAACAATTAGGCACTACCCATTAACCACCAGCTTAAAACCGATTCCGTGAACGTTGATCAATTCAATACTTTCATCAGCTTTCAGATACTTCCGCAATTTAGTAACATACACATCCATACTACGGGCATTGAAATAGCTGTCGTCATTCCATATCTTTTTAAGCGCCATACTCCGGTCTAAAACATCATTTACGTTATCGCACAGCATTTTCAGTAATTCCGATTCTTTTGATGTAAGTTTCATCTCTTCTTCGGGTGTTTTCAGGATTTGCCGGTTATAGTCGAAATGAAGCTTGCCGATATCATATATATTGCGGCTGGTTTCCATCACCCGGCTTTCGGTGGCCCTTCGAATGATCGCCTTCATGCGCACCAACAGTTCTTCCATGCTGAAAGGTTTCGTCAGGTAGTCATCAGCTCCAAGTTCAAATCCTTTTAGCTTGTCTTCCTGCATCGATTTGGCGGTAAGAAACAATATCGGAGTTTTCTTGTCAATTTCCCTGATTTCTTTGGCCAGTGTGAAGCCATCCTTCACTGGCATCATTACATCAATGATACAAAAGTCGAAATCGTCGTTCTTGAATTTTATAAAGGCCTCCTGTCCGTTTTCGCAGCGGGTAGTTGGATAACCTTTCGCTTCCAGATATGAGGTTAAAACAGCACCAAGATTTTTGTCGTCTTCGGCGAGCAGTACCCTTGTTTTAATGCTTTCCATTTTTAGTTATTGGTTTTATCAACAGGTAAATATACAATAAATTTGGTTCCCCGGTTAAGTTCGCTCTCCAGCGAAATTTTACCGCCATGTTGTTCAATGATATTTTTTACATAGCTCAGTCCGAGTCCAAATCCCTTAACATTATGAATATTACCTGTTGGGATTCGGTAAAGTTTTTCAAATATTTTCTTTTGATTCGCCTTGCTGATCCCGGGACCATTGTCTTTTACTGAAATCAGGATTCCACTGAAGGAGTCTTCGGTACTCACCTCAATTTCGGGATTTACCTGAGTATATTTATTGGCATTGTCGAGCAGGTTAAACAATACGTTGGTAATATGTACCTTGTCCACTTCAGCAAAATGCGAATTTGCCTTTAGTTTGGTGATTATTTTTCCACCCTTATTTTCTACTTGAAGCTTAATATTTTTAATGGCTTCATCAACGATTTCATGAATATTTACCAATTCCTTTTTCAGAATTATCTGGCCTTTTTCGAGGCTCGCCGATTGCAATATCCGCTCTGCAAGATTTCCCAATCGTTTGTTTTCTTCATTAATTACATTTATGTAGTTATCATATAGCACCTCCGATTTAATAATGTCTTTATCACTTAGCGCTTCACATGCAAGTGATATGGTTGAAATCGGCGTTTTAATTTCGTGGGTCATGTTATTGATAAAATCGTTTTTCATTTCCGATACTTTCTTTTGCTTCAGGATGGTCATTACCGTGTAGGCAAAAGATAAAATGATCAGGATAACAAAAACTACCGAAATGAACAGCATTTGAGAAAGTTGTGTTAGCAGAAATCGTTTTTCATTTGGGAAATAAACCATCAGGTAATTGGGGCGGGCCATCATATCACTTGGGAAAAGCGCGTATGTGAAACCCTTATTCAACAATTCGTCCGGGTACTTTCCTGTTTTTTGAACAGGCATGGTGTTTCGCAGCGGACTGAATATTCCGTACTCGAAATTGGTTTGAATACCCCTGTTCTTTAGTTCAACAGTAATCAATGAATCGAGAACCATTTCATCAATTCTTTTTTCGATGGGCAATTGACTCTCATTTATCATATTTTCCAATACATCCTGGGCGATGATTGATTTTTGCATAAACCGGTTGAACTCAATTGGATTCATGCTTTGAGCGGAAGGGTCCTCAAATAAAATCTGGTTGATGGAGTCCATCGAATTGAGCCATTTTTGACGCTGCTGTAAATAATCCATTTTTCGGCTAAACTGACTTGCTGCTTCTATCCTTTCAAGATTATAAATCACCGAAGTCATCGCCTCATTCACACTTTGCGCAAAGTTGGCCTCCTTAACCGTAATGGTGTTTCGGATCCAGTAACTCTGGATAACCATCAGCCCAACGAGTGCCAGGCTCATCACAATGATGATGATAATAAATACTTTACGGTTCATTGTCACAAAAATACGCTGTGGTAGCAGAGCATATTTTGTTTTTAACGTTTCTTAACTTAAAGCGCCTTGGCATGGTTTGTGAAATTTAATCAACAGCTTTAGTTCATAATAAATAGACAAATTGCCAAAAGAGGTTAATTGTTAACTTTTTCAAAAAGATTTTACACTCTAATATTTGGTTTTTGGTTTTTGGTTTGAAAGGTGTGGTTGCGGCTACACCTTTTTTTATGCCCCTTTCCGGGCATTCATACATGAAATACCTGAAAAGTCACAGTTAACAATAATTCTATTTTCATTACAGTTCATCTTCCGTTCACTTTCCCGATTCTGGAAAATCCGTTTTGATTTGGGACAATGAAAATGCTCCCAACAGATATCCTTATTTAGTTTAATTCTTTATTTTTATATGCTTAACATTGCAACCGATAAATCCAAACAATGATGATAAAACAAATACTTTTTCTGATATCGTTACTGATCACCCTTGGTGTATTCACCTGGACCATCAACCGGCTTTATTCCTATATGAAGCAAACCAGGCCCTTTCCCATTTCAGATTATGGAAAGCGCTTTAACATGATGATGAAAGTGGCTATTGGCCAGTCAAAGATCCTTCGGTTTCCATTTACCGGGTTTTTGCATGCCCTCGTTTTCTGGGGATTCCTGGTAATACTTGTTGGAAGCATTGAAATGGTGATTGATGGTTTATTCGGGACAGACAGGGTATTGAGTTTTCTGGGTGTTGTTTATGATATTATTACAGCTTCCGGTGATGTGTTTGCATTCATCATTATTATTGCCATTATTATTTTTCTTGCCCGCCGGCTTTTCTTTCATATTAAAAGGTTTACGGGAATTGAGATGCAACACAAATCCCATATGGATGCAAATATTGCGTTGTCAATTATTTTACTGTTAATGATCTCTCTTCTTGGAATGAATGTGTATTACCTCATTTTACATCCTGATTCGTTTGAGGGATATTTCCCGGTATCCATGTTCATTGTCAGCAATTTAATCCCTGGGCACGCCCTTGACTTTCATACCGCACACATGATGCATGAAATTTATTGGTGGTCGCACATTTTGCTGATCTTCCTGTTTGCCAATATTCTTCCTTATTCTAAACACTTCCATGTGTTTATGTCGGTACCCAATGTTTTCCTGGCAAGGTTAGAACCTCTTGGGAAATTGTATAATATGCCAGAGATCACCAAAGAGGTGAAATTAATGATGAACCCCGATACAGCTTTTACCGCTCCAACTGAAGGCGAAGAAGCACCTCCTTCAAGATTTGGCGTGAAGGATGTGGAGGATGTTACCTGGAAAAACTACCTCGATTCATTGACCTGTACCGAATGCGGAAGGTGTACATCGGTTTGTCCGGCCAATATTACCGGTAAAAAACTTTCTCCCCGCAAAATCATCATGGATGTTCGTGCAAGGATGAAAGAAAAAGGCCCCGGCCTGGTAAAGGTTGGAAAAGATTTCGATGATCAGAAAGCGCTGATCCGCGATTATATTTCTCCAGAGGAGCTTTGGGCCTGCACAACCTGTAATGCTTGTGCGCAAGAGTGTCCGGTTAATATTAACCATCCCTCGATCATTGTTGATATGCGCCGTTACCTCGTGATGGAAGAGTCGGCAGCGCCAGGCGAACTGAACGGGATGTTTACCAATATTGAAAACAATGGTGCACCCTGGCAATTCTCCCCTGAAGATCGTATGCTCTGGGCCGAAGGACTGGAAGTGTCCACCATGGCTGATAAAATGGCCAAGGGTGAAAAACCGGAATATTTGTTCTGGGTTGGATCGGCCGGTGCTTTTGATGATCGTTATAAAAAAGTAACCCGCGAATTTGTAAAAATCCTGAATCATTTGAATATTGATTATGCTGTTTTGGGTGTGGAAGAAACCGATAGCGGCGATGTCGCCCGTCGTGGTGGAAATGAGATGTTGTTCCAGATGCAGGCCATGATGAACATTGAAATCATGAATGCTTACGAAGTGAAAAAGATCGTCACTTGTTGCCCTCACGATTTTAATACCCTGAAAAATGAATATCCCGATTATGACGGAAATTATGAGGTTATTCACCATTCGCAATTTTTACAAAAACTGATTGATGAGGGTAAAGTGAATATCAGTGATGGTCAGTTCAAAGACAAAAAGATAACCTTTCATGACCCCTGTTATTTGGGCCGTGGCAATGGTGAATACGAAGCACCCCGCGATGTATTGAATGCCATTCCGGGTGAAAAGGTGGAAATGAAAAGAAACAAAAGTTTTGGTTTATGCTGTGGAGCCGGTGGCGGACAAATGTTCAAGGAAGCCGAAAAAGGGGACAAAGAAGTATTTATCGAACGTACCGAAGAAGCCATCGAGACCGGTGCCGATATTATTTGCACTGCATGCCCCTTCTGCATGGTGATGATGACCGATGGCATCAAATACAAAAACCAGGAAGAAAAGATGAAGAACTACGACATTGCGGAGATGGTGTCGATGTCGTTAGGGCTGTAGAAAAGAAACAGGTTTTAGTTCCAGTATTCTGCTTCTTCATCTATAACCTCTTCTGACAAATAGGGATCTATTAATCTTAATACAACCGGTTTATTGAATCTTTTCAGGAATATTCTAATGCTTTTATAATTTCCATTCAGGATTGGGTTTCCAATAATTTGGTTAAAATTTTCAATTGGAATTCTAAAATGATAAAATTTTACACTACCCATTTCGCCATTTGCTAAGCGAATGCCAACACACTCATAAATATCGACTAAATAATTTTCGTTTTCAACTGATAATGCCTGTTGGTCAATATCAATTCTATATTCAAAATATGAATTTGAAGTTTGAAAATTATCTACATAATTTAAATTTTCAGAATCAGGTTGCTTTGTCCTGCCTGCATAAAATCCACCTGAGCTTATCCCGACAACTTCTGTATTTGTATTTCCCTCCAAATTGCTGAATCTTTTATATCGTTCTACAATGCTGGTATATAAATAGCTGTTATCATAATCTTCTCCCCTGTAGCAATGATAATCGTCATTTGCTGGGTCATTGTAAATTGTTTGATAAACTTCATCGTTGCAAATGTTTTGAATATTATTCAGATAATCTGCAAAAAATGCTCGTTCCCCGATATCGTTCAAACCATCCAATCCAAAATCCTGTTCAAGTTCATTTTCAAAGCTAAAATTACCCAGTATTTCATTTGGAACAATTCCCCAACAAGTTGTATCATTATTTTCTAAGGATTGAAGATTTATTTCCTGTTCGCTAAATTTCTTACCGTCCTGAAGAATATCTTCTGAAAACTGACCAATATTAATATAGAGTTCACCACTTATTTCATCGTCATAACGTAGTGGATCTAAAAGCCAGAAGTCAAAATAATTAAATTGAAAATCCAGAGAATCAAGTTTTCTCATAATCCCTCCCCATCTTGATTCAGGATTGAAAAGTTTGCCATATTCATTTATTCCTTCGCTATAATTACTCGGGTAAGTGTCAAAATTATAAGGTCCTCTTTCTTCAGGATAAAAAGAAATTTCAAGGGGAGTAAGTAATATTGGTTCCCCATTCGGAATATCTCTATAAGGATATACCATCGTTTCCAGAATCATGAAAACCATGTAATTTGATAATTCTGAATTAGTAATGTTTGGCGGTCTCAATGGTGATTTTTTTTCATAGAATATACTGTGATCTATCGTATACCACGAAATAAAACCTCTGTTAAATCCTGATGCAATGTTACTATCAAGATCAGCCTCTGGAAAAGACGCAGGTACTGAACTTAATTTCCACGAACCGGAATTATAAAGCAGCAATTTCTTGGGAGACTCGTTAACATCCGGCGCAACATCTGATTCTTCCGGTTTGCAATATAGCATTAACAGGGAGATCAAGACCAAATAAATTGTGCGAATACAGTAATAAGGGATGGCTTTTAGCTTCATTTATTCTTGTTTTAAGCAAAAATACCAAAAATTCCTTGACGAAAAAAGGCAGTTACTAAAACCGCCTTCAAATATCTATTATTAGCTCTTACTAACTTCGAACCTCAAACTTCGAACTATCTCTTAGTTCTCCGCTTTAAATGCCTTCACGGCTTCCACCAGTGCGGGCAGCACCTGCAAGGCATCACCCACAACTCCGTAATCGGCAGCTTCGAAGATAGGCGCTTCGTTGTCTTTATTGATGGCAACAATACATTTTGAAGAGCTAATTCCGGCAACGTGTTGGATAGCACCGGAAATACCAGCGGCAATATAGAGGTTCGGAGCAATGATCTTTCCTGTTTGACCGGTATGTTCTTCGTGGGGGCGCCAGCCTTCATCTGAAACCGGGCGAGAACATGCAGTTGCTGCTCCCAATAAACCTGCAAGTTCTTCAATTGGTCCCCAGTTTTCAGGGCCTTTCATGCCACGGCCACCGGAAACCACTATTTCGGCATCATTCAGCAATACTTTACCAGTTACTTTGTGTACATCTTTCACTTCTGTTTTGAAGTCGGCATCACTCAATGAAGGTGAAAAAGTCTCAACAGATGCACTTCCTCCTGATTCTTTTACACCAAATGAATTTTGATTCAGGGTCAGGATCTTTTTATCTGAATTCACCTTTACGTTGGCAAATGCCTTTCCTGTGAAAGCTTTTTTCTTGATGATAAATGGATCGGTGGATGATGGCAATGCATTTACGCCGGCAACAAGTCCTGCTTTCAGTTTAACGGATAAACGCGGAGCCAGTGCTTTTCCTGTGTTGTTGTTGCTCAGGATCACCACCGAGGAGCCTTCTTTTTCGGCCACCTGACTGATGATGGAGCTGTAAGCGCCATTGATCAAATGACTCAATCGGTCATCTTTTACTTCAACGATCTTATTTGCACCATAACTTCCAAGTTTATTCAATTCGTCGGAATCAACATTTCCGATGCTGAGGACGGTAACAGAAGTTCCGCTCATATCGGCAATGCCTTTGGCAAAGCTTACCAATTCGAAACTCAGTTTTTTGAATTTACCATCCCAGTTTTCTGTATATACTAATATGCTCATGATTGCTATTTGTTAATTTTCACTGATTAATTATTTCACTGCCACTGATTTCTCTGATTTTCACTGATTTTTTATTTCACAGATTTAGAGGATAAATCGTTTATGATATAGGGATGCTTCGCCGAAGTTAACGAGTAAGCCAATTTTACAATTGGAGGCTGCCAGATAATTAATCAACCTTGTAAAATGATCGGTGGCTACACCATTTGTAGCTTTCACCTCCAAAATGATTTTATCATAAACCACAAAATCAGCATAAAACTTATGTTTCAGAACAATGTCTTTATAATTGACATCATATTTCTTCTCGCGTTCATAAGGAATGCCATTTTGCAGAAACTCATACTCCAAAGCATCTTTGTACACAATCTCCAGAAACCCATGACCCAAATTCCGGAGCGCCTCCATGTAAGCACCAATGATCTCATAGGTTTCTTTCTGCAATGGGTATTTAGTTTCCGGAAAATTCATCTACGTAATTCTTTAATCAGTGCTTTCTGTGTAATCTGTGGCTTGTATTTTAAAGTACCTTGGCTTCTGTGTGCAACAGATTCACCAACTCCTTCATATTTTCCGGGTCCACCATTTTGCAGGCTGCTTTTGCCGGTGGCAATTCATATTCTACAAATTCGGTCAGGTTATCCGTAGCTGAACCTTCAATTACTTTAAGCGGTTTGGTTCGTGCCTGCATGATCCCCCGCATGGAAGGAATTCGGGGAACTATGGCAATTCCTTTCTGAATGATGGCAACAAACGGTGTTTGTGCTGCTACCATTTCGGATCCACCATCAATCTCACGCTTAACGGTAAATCCACCATTTTCGAAATTTATACCAGAAACTGAACTAACCGAAGCTATACTCAGAAACTCAGCCAGCATGCCCCCAACAGCCGCTCCATTATAATCAGATGATTCAATACCAGCAATGATCAAATCGAAACCTTCATCTTTAATGGCTTCTGCTATTTGATGAGCCACGGCATAAGCATCTTTTGGTTCTGCATTAACACGGATGGCATCATCAGCTCCAATGGCCATTGCCTTGCGAAGTGTCGGTTCAGAGGTTTGCGGACCAACGCTGATCACACTCACTTTTTCGATGGCTCCACCTGAGCCTTCCTTTAACTCTAAAGCCCTTGTGAGTGCCAGCTCATCCCATGGATTGATGATCCATTGAACACCGTTGGTATCAAAGGCTGTATTGTCGTTCACAAACCTGATCTTGGTCGTGGTATCAGGTACGTTACTTATACAAATCAGTATCTTCATATTGTAAAATTTATAATTCGTTTGTATTTAACTCAATTACGAGTCACAAATTTAATATTTTAAAATTTTTCCAGTTGCATGATTAAGTTGCAAAAGGAAGATCTAATCTCTCAGCAAATTACGGGAAATCACAATTTTCTGAATCTCGGAAGTGCCCTCATAAATTTGTGTCAATTTGGCTTCACGCATCAGTCGCTCTACATGGTATTCCTTTACATACCCATATCCACCGTGGATCTGAACGGCCTCAGTGGTTACTTCCATTGCAATGTCAGCACAATACTGTTTTGCCATCGATCCTTCAATGGTAAATGATTTACCATTGTCTTTATTCCAGGCTGCTTTCAAACAAAGATTCCGGGCATTTTCTACTTTAACAGCCATGTCGGCAATTTTAAAAGCAATGGCCTGATGATTGGCAATTTCGGTACCGAATGCTTTGCGCTCTTTGGCATATTGAATAGAACGTTCCAGGGCTCCTGAAGCTAATCCAAGGGCTTGAGCAGCGATACCAATCCTGCCGGCTTCCAAAGCTTTCATGGCAAACGTAAACCCAAAACCATCTTCTCCAATCCGGTTTTCTTTTGGCACTTTTACATCGGTAAACATCACCGAATGTGTATCTGAACTCCGCATCCCCATTTTGTCTTCGTGAGGTCCCAGGCTGATGCCGGGCGTATCTTTATCCACAATAAAAGCATTAATGCCGTGATGCTTTTTTTCAGGGTGTGTTTGAGCAATAACCAGATATACCGATCCTGAATGAGCATTGGTAATCCAGTTTTTAGTGCCGTTCAGCAGATAATAGTCTCCTTTATCTTCAGCAGTAGTGCGTTGCATTGTAGCATCCGATCCTGCCTCAGGTTCCGATAAAAGAAAGGCTCCGATCTTACGACCAGTAGCCAGGTCGGGCAGATATTTTTGTTTTTGTGCTTCTGTTCCGTATTTCTGAATACCATAACAAACCAGCGAGTTGTTCACCGAAATGATCACACTTACCGAGGCATCCACTTTTGAAATTTCTTCAATTGCCAAAACATAAGAAACGGTATCCATGCCTCCGCCCTCATATTCAGGGTCAACCATCATGCCCATAAACCCCAGTTCAGATAGGGCTTGAATATGTTTTGTGGGATATTCAGCTTTGTAATCCCTTTCAATTACATCGGTTATCAATTCGCGTTGAGCATAATCGCGGGCGGCATCCCGGATCATCTTTTGCTCTTCATTCAGTTCGAAATTCATATTGTCTTTGGATATTAATACAGTTTGATTACAATAAAATAAAGGAAGGCAAATATACACAGAAGGTACGAAAATCCATAGCACACCTTATCGAAAACATAATTAGCTGATTTGAATTTTTTGCAATTCCCTTTTTGCAAACTCAAATTCATCAACTATTTCCTTCAAGATATCCCTGGCTGGTTTAACCTCCTTAATCATTCCTGACACCTGCCCTATCTCCAGTTCACCTTCCTCCAAATCGCCTTCAAACATTCCTTTTTTGGCCCTTGCCCTGCCAAGCAGTTCTGTAAGTTCTTCCCTTGATGCTCCACGGTTTTCAGCTTCTGTTACCTTTTCATAAAAACTGTTTTTGATCAATCGGACCGGAACCAGTTTTTTCAATACCAACCTCGTACTACCTTCTGCAGCTTCCACAATGGCATTTTTAAAGTTCTCATGTCCGGATGATTCTACCGATGCAGCAAACCGGCTTCCAATTTGCACTCCGTCGGCTCCCAGGGCCATTGCAGCCAGCATAGCCCTGCCCGAACCAATTCCACCTGCCGCGATCAACGGAATATCAACTGCCTCCCTTACTTGCGGGATCAGCACCATGGTGGTGGTTTCGTCGGAGCCATTGTGCCCGCCAGCTTCAAATCCTTCGGCAACGATGGCATCAACACCTGCTTCCTGTGCTTTTAAAGCAAACTTAACCCCGGCTACCACATGCACCACGGTAATATCATGTTCTTTTAATAAGGAGGTATATTTTTTGGGATTTCCGGCAGATGAAAAAACGATTTTCACCCCTTCTTCAATAATGATCTTGATATGATCATCAATTTGCGGATAAATCAATGGTACATTTACGCCGAAAGGTTTCTCTGTGGCAGCCTTGCATTTTTGTATGTGCGTCCTTAAAACATCGGGGTACATCGAACCCGAACCGATCAGTCCCAGTCCGCCGGCATTGCTCACTGCTGAAGCCAGCTCCCATCCGCTACACCAGATCATACCGGCTTGTACGATGGGGTATTGGATGTTGAATAATTGTGTGATTTTGTTCATATGCTAAATTTAACCTCTGAAGTAGTTGTTTTCGACAAAAATAACGATCCTTTGGCTATTGGAACTAAACTATCCTGTGATTTATTTGTTAGAAATGTGCCTTTTAAAATTAAATAACAAGAGTTTATGCAACTTCACAAAATAGAAACCGGGAATCTGAAACTGGATGGCGGGGCCATGTTTGGCGTGGTTCCCAAAACGATTTGGGAAAAATCATACCCGGCCGATGAAAACAATCTTTGCAACTGGTCGATGCGCTGCCTGCTGGTGGTGGATGGCGACCGAAAAATCCTTATTGATAACGGTATCGGAGATAAGCAGGATGAAAAATTCCTGAAACATTACCACCTCAACGGCGATGATTCACTGGATAAATCCCTTTCTGCATTGGGGTATAGTCGCGATGATATCACCGATATGGTGCTCACCCATCTGCACTTTGATCATTGTGGCGGAAGCATCATCAAAACCGGCGAAGATCAGTTTGAAACTGCTTTCAAAAATGCTACTTACTGGATCAGCAAAGACCAGTGGGAATGGGCAATAAATCCAAATCATCGGGAGAAAGCTTCTTTTCTGAAAGAAAATATTCTTCCTATCGAAGCCAGTGGACAACTTAAACTGGTTGAAAATGAAGGAGAGTTATTTCCTGGTTTTCATGTCAAATTCTACAGTGGCCACACCGATGGGCAGATGATCCCATTTGTAAATTATAATGGCAAAACCATTGTTTTTACAGCCGACCTTTTGCCATCAATAGCACATGTTCCTATTCCATATGTGATGGCCTATGATACGCAGCCATTGCTTACACTAAAGGAAAAAGAGGCCTTTTTTAAAGAGGTTATTGAAAATGAATTTGTGATCTTTCTTGAACACGATCTTTATAATGAATGCTGCACACTGGAATACACCGAAAAAGGTCCAAGGGTAAAAGAAACTTTTAAGCTCGAAACTATTTAATATGCTATTCTTCTGACTTTCCGGCTGAGGCATATTTTCCGACAAGCATGGCAATGATTACTGCAACGTAGATTTGTCCGGCAGTGCTTATCAGCATGGCAAGTGCCCGCGAAAAAGGGAGCTGGGGAGTAACATCTCCATAACCCAGGGTGGTCATAGTAATAAAGGTGAAGTAGCTAAAATCCTGCAAACGCGGGTCCTCCGACTGGAATGAAAACGCATGTGGGTCAACAAAGGTAGCAATTGCCACCCAGGTGGTGAACAATAATCCCAGCATTAAATACCCGTTAACTGATTCTAAAATCACACTTGAATCTGCCTTTTTACTTTTAGCAATTTGAACTATCAGTTTTATTACGATCAATTGGAAAAAAAGAATATTTACCAATTGTGAAATGAGATTCAGGGTGGGTAAATCCAGGATAAATGCAATCCATTCGGTTATCACGGCAATAATGGCAATGCTGAAAATGAGTTTTCGGTTAGTTTCGAGTGCAAATACACTGCTTAAGAAAATCATGGTGAATATGATTGTCCCGGTTTCCTGATGCATGGACGTGGGTAGAAACGGAACAAGGAAAATAAAGAAGAAGTTGAGTACTAACAATAAACCATTGCTGATTCCTGTGATTCGGGCATCCAATTTTTCGAATAAACTCATACATGAAATTTATGATTGATCAAATTTAAACATTTTCTATTTATCTCAATTTAAAGGGATTTTTATGTAGAATGACTTGCCAGCAGCCAAATTTTACATAAATTTACTTGCGCTTATTCACAGCCAAATTTTCATATCATTCATCAATATAAAAACCATACATTTTGTACAGAATAGAATCAAAAATTGATGTGCATTCAAAGGAATTTCAAAAAAACCGGGATGCATTTTTGAAGGTATTAAATGAATATAAATCTCACCTCGAAAAGGTAAAAGTAAGGGACGATGATCCCTCGGTGATCCGGCATAAAAAACGGGGTAAGTTATTAGCCCGCGAGCGGATAGACTTGCTGATTGACCCCAACACCCCTTTTATGGAACTGAGCCAACTGGCTGCCTTCGGGGCACATGGTGATCAGTTTCCATCAGCCGGGATCATTACCGGTGTCGGCATCGTTCATGGAAAGGAAACCCTGATCGTGGCCAATGACGCCACCGTAAAGGGCGGAACCTACGTGGATGAAACCATCAAAAAGCATGTTCGTGCGCAGCAGATCGCCATCGAAAACAAGTTGCCCTGTGTGTATATGGTCGACTCGGGTGGAATCTTTTTGCCGGAACAAGCCAAAGTGTTTGCCGACCGGTTCAACTTTGGCCGCTTTTTTTATAACCAGGCACAGCTCTCTGCCATGGGTGTTCCGCAGATCGCCATCGTGATGGGTTCATGTACTGCCGGCGGTGCATATGTACCGGCCATGAGCGACGAGACCATCATCGTAAAAAAACAAGGCACTATTTTTATTGGTGGCCCTCCTTTGGTAAAAGCTGCCACCGGCGAAGTAGTTACCCCTGAAGAACTGGGTGGTGCGGATGTGCATACGTCCATTTCAGGTGTGGCAGATCATTACGCTGAAAACGATCAACATGCCATCCAAATCTGTCGCAATATTTTTCAAACCCTTGAAAAAAATGAAAAGCAGCAACTTGAAATATCGCCGGTTGAAGATCCGTATTATGACCCACAAGAACTGTACGGCCTGGCGCCTATCGATTTTCGGAAACCGGTGGATGCTAAAGAGATCATCGCACGAATGGTGGATGGCAGCCGATTTCATGAATTCAAAACACGCTACGCACCTACTTTGATCACCGGTTTTGCCAACATCATGGGTTATCCGGTAGGGATCGTAGCCAACAATGGCGTGCTGTTTTCAGAATCATCCTTGAAAGGTGCTCATTTTGTGGAGCTTTGTCAAATCAGAAAAATTCCGTTACTTTTCCTGCAAAATATCACAGGTTTTATTGTAGGTAAACAATACGAACATGGCGGTATTGCCAGGGATGGTGCTAAGTTCGTGCATGCCGTGGCCAATGCCAATGTGCCGAAGTTTACAGTTGTTTTTGGTGGATCATTTGGAGCCGGAAACTATGCGATGGCAGGCCGGGCTTACGATCCTCGCCTTCTGTTCATGTGGCCCAATGCCCGGATATCGGTGATGGGCGGCGAACAAGCCTCTGGTGTTTTGATACAGGTAAAAGAAGAGCAATTAGCCAAAGCGGGTAAAAAACTTGATCCGGTGGCTCGAGAAAAATTACGGGCCGAGATCCTGAAAAAGTATGATGAAGAGGGTTCGCCATATTACAGCACCTCCAGGCTTTGGGACGACGGCATCATCGATCCGGTAGATACCCGCAAGATTATCGCTATGGGAATCGCCGCTTCGCTGAACCAAAAATTCCCGGACATGAAAAACGGGGTGTTCCGGATGTAAATCAGTCGTCATGAAATCGCTTTACCAACTATTTCTGCTTGTTTTGATCTTGTTTTCGGAAGTTATTTTTGCGCAGCTTCCCGAAACCATGATTTTTAAAAAGATCTCCGAGCCGCGTGAAAAAGCTTTTACCTTGCTGGTTCCGGATCAGTGGATCATAGAAGGCGGTATTTACAGGATTGACCCGACAACAGGAGGCGGTTCGGGTAATGCAATGGACGCCAAGCTGGACATCAGTTTTAAAAAGGATCATAGCGGTTCTGTTATGATGAGGTGGCTACCCGACATGAACTACTTTGATATGAGCATGTCGCCGGCCGGACAAATGGGAGCATTCCCAATTGGCAGCAATTACAACGGCATGATGGTGATTCCCAAAATGGATGCAGAGGCTTTTATCAGGCAGGTGGTGATCCCGTACGCGCATCCGTATATGCCCGATTACGAGGTGATCGACAGCAAATCCTCTGATGAAATTGTAGAAGGAATTAAAAAAGCAGATGCTTTTATCGGGATGACATGTTTTTATACGGCTGCCGTTACTACTATCACATACACAGAAGCTGGTGTGAAGTATAAAGAGCGCATTATCGCTGCCACGCAGGATTTTGGTGAACTGGGTGCCGGACTATGGAAAAATCGTTTTACCCTCTATGCCCGGGCGCCAATTGATCAGTTTGAGAGCTGGGAACCTGTATTTCTGGAAATGATTCGGTCGGTAAAGATCAATATGCAATGGATGATTGGTGAAGTGCAGGGGCAGGTACAAAGGGGTGCCATCAATGCGGAAGTGCTTCGCCACCTGCAACAAATGGACAAAGAGATTCAGGAAGGGCATCAGAAAACCTATGCCGAGATCAACAATGATATGTTTCTCACTTTGATGGACCGGGAAGAATATGTAAATCCTTATACCAATGAGGTGGAGGTCGGTACTAACCAATGGCGCTACCGATGGGAAAATGAAAGCGGCGAAGTGGTTTATTCCAACCGGGAAGCGTATGATCCGAACCATGATGAAACCCTCAACCGTACCGATTACAAAAAATCTTCTGTTCGGAAACGATATGGGGAACATTAAAAATTTTATACATGAAATCTTTTAAAACCATACTTTATACAGTTGATAATCAAATTGCTGAGATCCGGCTCAACCGGCCCGATATCCACAATGCCTTCAATGATGTGATGATCGCCGAGCTAACCGAATGTTTCCTCGAAATTGAAAAACTGGAAGACATTCGACTGGTGGTCCTTCGCGGAAATGGCAAATCGTTTTGTGCGGGTGCCGATCTCAATTACATGAAAGGCATTGCCAAATTTGGATACAGGGAAAACTATGAGGATGGCAAAAAGCTGGCGAAGTTATTCGAATCGGTTTACAATTGTTCAAGGCCAACACTGGCTGTCGTTCATGGTGCCTGTTTTGGCGGAGCCAATGGTTTGATTGCTGCTTGCGATATTGTAATCGCCGAAGAGAACACCAAATTTGCTTTCAGTGAGGTAAAGCTGGGTATTTCCCCGGCTACCATCGGACCATTTGTTTTAATAAGAACCGGTGAATTCAAAGGTAAAGAGCTGATGATGACCGGAAGACGGTTTACTGGAAATGAAGCTGAAAAAGCGGGTTTGGTCAATCGGACTGTCAGTGAAAATGAACTGGAAGAGATTGTGGCGGGTTATATCAAAGAGTTTAACTCGGCAGCGCCCGGAGCTGTAAAGGCCACCAAAGAAATGATCATGAAAGTGATGAACGAAGGCGGACCTGGGATCACTGATTATACGGCTGATCTGATCGCCAATCTGCGCGCTTCGGAAGAAGGTCAGGAGGGAATGGCGGCGTTTTTGGATAAAAGGAAGACGAAATGGATGTAGTATTATGCAAATTTTCAGGAGCTGAGGATAGAATCTTAAGAGAGATGTTGAAGCATGATTGCACGAAATCGGGAATGAGTGAGAATCAGCAAAAAGAGCAAGGGTTTACTTATTCGTACCAAATATATCAAAAAACAGAACGAATCCTGAAAGGATTCAACATGAATAGAATAAAATGTTAAATGGGGTTCGAACCCTGAAAGGGTTCAACGTTTTAATAAAATCCATAATTATGATATTAATTGGACCCTTCCAGGGTTTCTTCGTGGTTATAAAATGAAAGATTTTTATGTGCAAGAGGATGTTTGTTAACTAATAGGTTTATTTTGGATTTTAAAAACCGGCATAGTGATGTTTGAGCCAATTGTTTCCGATTGTTAACAGGGGCATTAAATCTAAAATTGTTAAAGAAAGAAAAAACTCGATATATGAAATTATTCAAAAAAATACTCATCGCAAACCGTGGCGAAATCGCCGTTCGGGTAATTTATTCGGCCCACGATCTGGGAATTGAAACCGTAGCCATTTATTCATCGGCTGATGAAGAAGGACTGCATGTGGAAATGGCCGACGAAGCCTACAGTTTGGGTGACAGTGTCGAATTAAGTGATACCTATCTTAATATTAAAAAGATCATAGATATTGCCAAACATGCCGACGCTGATGCAATCCATCCGGGATATGGTTTTATGTCGGAAAATGCTGCTTTTGTTGCTGCATGTGAAAAGGCGGGTATCGTTTTCATTGGCCCCAATACCAAATCCATCAAACTGATGGGAAACAAGATCGAGTCGCGGGAATTTGTGAAAAAGATCGGCATTCCGATGACGGAAGGGATCACCGGTGATGTGAAGACCTTACAGAAAAAAGCGGGAACCATTCCATTGCCCATCCTGGTGAAAGCTGCTGCAGGCGGTGGGGGTAAAGGAATGCGCATCGTTAGAGATCTGAAAGATCTGCCCGAAATCCTGGAAAGTACCAGCCGCGAAGCCAAATCATACTTTGGCGATGAAGCAGTATTTATAGAAAAATATGTTGAAGAGCCTCGACACATTGAAATCCAGGTGATCGGCGACAATCATGGTAACGCAGTCCATCTTTTCGAAAGGGAATGTTCCATCCAGCGCCGCTACCAGAAGATCATCGAAGAGTCACCTTCACCGACATTAACCCAGGAGGTGCGTGAAAAAATGGGTGCCGCTGCCGTGAAGATCGCCAAAGAGATCGGTTACAACAATGCCGGTACCGTTGAGTTTCTTGTGGACAAAGATTTGAATTTTTATTTCCTCGAAATGAATACCCGGGTGCAGGTGGAACATCCGGTAACCGAAATGGTAACCGGAATTGATATTGTGAGGGAGCAGATACTTATCGCTGCCGGCAATCCGCTTGGTTTTGAGCAGGCGGAGGTCAACCAGTTTGGTCATGCCATCGAATGCAGGATCTATGCCGAAGACCCTTCCAATAATTTCCTCCCTTCGCCGGGCGATATGTCCTTGTATATTGAACCGGAAGATGATGAAATACGCATCGACACCGGCATAGCCGAAGCTACTACCATTCACAGTTTTTACGATCCCATGATCAGCAAACTTGTCATTTGGGGTGAGGATCGTGAAATGGCCCGTGAAAAAACCATCCGTGCCTTGCGGGAATATACCGTTCACGGAATCAAAACCAACATCCCATTTCTGACCCAGGTTCTGCAAAACAAAGCTTATATCGACAATCAAATCTCTACCAAATATTGTGATGAACATACCAGTGATCTGGTTAAGCTGATTGAAAAGGAAAAGGCAAAGATTGATGCCAATCTGCCGGCCCTTGCTTACCTGGTGTATGGCTTTCATGAGGACCTGATGTTTACTGATGACAGGGATTATAACGTTTGGAATGAAATCGGTTACTGGCGCGATTTGATGGACATTAAGGTAAATGTGGATGACCAAACAATGTCGGTTAGAATTTTAAATGATGGACATGGAGCAATTAATTTCCGTGTTACAGGAAAGGAATACAAAACCGAACTTCGGTCCATGCAGGAAAACAACCTCGAACTCATTGTTGACGGCCATTCCATGGTATTTTATATTTCCCGCGATAAGCTCGGAAGAGGCTTTGTGAGTTACAATGGTCATATTTTCACAGTTGCCCGCCATGATGTACTTCCTTCGGAAGATTACCTGGGAACGGGTGAAATAGGTGGTAAGGATGGAGAGATCGTTTCGCCCATGCCCGGAAAAGTGATCAAGATCAATATAAAGAACGGAGCCAAAGTGAAAAAAGGCGATGTGTTGATGATCGTGGAAGCGATGAAAATGGAGAATAACATCTTGAGTCCGCGCGATGGTAAAATTGACAAGGTGAATGTAAAAACCGGTGATATGGTAGATGGAAGTAAGGAGCTGGTTTCGATGATCAGTGATAACTAATATTGTTTGATCGGGACCTCTTCTCCAACTGTCTCTTCAAGAAATAATCTCAGCGCCTCCATTTGATCTTTGGCCTGGTACTGCCCGTATTGAGCAGCCCCATAAGCAAATGCCATCCCCAAAATACCTAATGGAATACTCCACAAAAAGGGTGCATCCATGCCAAGGTATAGTTGAATGATTCCGTATGCACTTCCTAAAAATGCTGCAGTAAGTATTCCGGTGTAAATGAACATGAACATGGTCCAGATCTTAGGTTTGGGGCCCATCACACCATATACTATGGTTTCGCCCTCTTCTTCCCGTGCCCACACATGCAGTTCGGGCGACCAGTAATGCTGCATCGATTCGGGGAGCCTTACAAAAGCATGCTCCTGAACCACCTGCCCTTCCAGCACATCGCTGTTTTCTTTTATACGTTGACTGAATTTTTTCAGAATGTCGGAGGCCGATTGTTGAGTTACGATCCGGCATTTAGGCCTGAGTCGGGTAGTAGCCATAAGTAATAGGTAATGATTTGGTTAGCAAAACTAATTGTTTTGCCGCAATAAACATTAACAAATATAAATTTGTTCATGAGTTTAGTCCTGCAAGCAATCCGGGCATTTTATTTTGATTTATCTTACAGAAAAACTAAAAATTGCACCGCTGAACGCTTGTGTTTTCAGTCTTTTTCATAATTTAGAGGGTTTTTATTCCTAACCTTAAAATATAACAATGAATTTTGATTTAACCGAAGAACAACGCATGATTCGCGACACTGTCAGGGATTTTGCCGAACGAGAAATTAAACCTGTGGCGCCGGCTTTGGACGAGAAAGGTGAATTCTCCTACGATCTCACCAAAAAAATGGGCGAACTTGGTTTGTTCGGAATGTATCTTCCTGAAAAGTATGGCGGACAGGGTCTCGATACCCTTTCGTATATCATTGCTGTGGAAGAGATAGCCCGCGTTGATGGTTCGCAGGCTGCTACCCTGGCGGCGCATAACTCGCTTGGTATAGGTCCCCTGTATGTGTTTGGCTCAGAAGAGCAAAAAATGAAATATTTGCCCCAGCTGTGCACCGGCGAAGCGCTGTGGGGATTTGGCCTGACCGAACCCAATGCCGGCTCCGATTCAAGAGGTACAAAAACAACCGCCCAGCTCGAAAACGGCGAGTGGGTGATCAATGGTTCAAAGATATTTATTACCAATGGCTCATGCGATATCAGCATTGGTTCCACGGTTCAGGCTGTTACAAAAACCCACGAAAACGGAAAAAAAGAATTTACAACCATCATCGTTGAGCGCGATACTCCCGGCTTTAAGCAGGTGACTATGCACGGCAAAATGATGTGGCGTGCTTCGGATACCGCTGAATTATATTTTGATGATTGCCGGGTTCCCGAAAGCAATCTGCTCGGTAAAGTAGGAGAGGGCTCTCACATCATGCTTCACACGCTCGACTCCGGCAGGCTTTCCATTGCTGCCATGGGTTTGGGATGTGCTCAGGGTGCTTTCGAACTGGCTTTGCAGTATGCCAATGAACGGAAACAATTCGGGAAACCGATTGCCAAGTTCCAGGTGAATGCCTTTAAGCTGGCCGATATGGCTACCAAAATTGAGCTGGCGCGCAACCTGCTTTACAAAGCCTGCTGGCTGAAAGATGCCGGTAAACCTTACGGTAAGGAAGCCGCCATGTCGAAACTCTATTGTTCTGAAATTGCGAAGGAAGTTGCCGATGAGGCAGTACAAATTCATGGTGGATATGGACTCATGAAAGACTACGACGTTGAACGATTTTACCGCGATCAGCGTTTATTACAGATAGGAGAAGGAACTTCCGAAATACAGCGATTGGTTATCTCAAGATATATAGGAGCTTAAATGGAAAAAGTCAAAATAGTTGAATCACCGCGCGATGCCATGCAAGGGCTCACCCGTTTTATCCCCACAGAGGATAAGGTGCGCTATATCAATGCACTGCTGAGGGTGGGATTTGATGTGATTGACTTTGGAAGTTTTGTTTCACCCAAAGCGATTCCACAACTTGCTGATACCGGTGAAGTGGTCAAAAAACTCGACCTGACTTCTACTGATACCAAATTGCTGGCCATCATTGCCAACAGCCGCGGAGGTGCTGATGCAGCTTCGTTTGATGAGATCAGCTACCTCGGTTTTCCGTTTTCCATCTCGCCCACTTTCCTCAAGCGAAATATCAATTCAAACATTGAAAAGTCGGTGCAAACGGTGGATGAGTTAATGGAGATCTGTGTGAAAAAGAACAAAGAGCTTGTGGTTTATATCTCCATGGCATTTGGTAACCCGTATGGTGATGAATGGAATCCCGAGCTGGTGGCCGATTGGGTGCAACGCCTTTACAACATGGGCGTGCGTACAATTCCCCTTTCCGATACCGTGGGTATCTCAAGCAAAAAAAACATCAATACCCTGTTTTCGATGCTGATACCCGCCTTTCCGGATATTGAATTCGGGTTTCATTTGCACACTACCGTTCGCCACTGGTATAAAAAAGTGAATGCGGCCTTTATTCATGGTTGCCGTGCTTATGATACGGTGATCAACGGGCTGGGAGGCTGCCCCATGGCCGAAAACCGGATGGTGGGTAACCTTCGTACCAGCAATCTGCTTGAATATTTAGAGATCAATAACTTTCCGATTCATATTAACGAAGAGGCCTTTAATGAAGCCTATGAACTTGCACTGGATATTTTTCCATAAAAACCAAAATGAATGACAGATACCATCCTCTGGAGACCTGCCGAAAATTATAAAACCAGTTCTGCAATGTACCGTTTCCTCAGTTACATTGCCGATAAATACCACCTGCGCGATAATACTTACCCGACTGTCCATCGCTGGAGCGTGGAAAACATTGAAAATTTCTGGGCAGAAGTGTGGGATTTTACGAAAGTCATAGCCTCCGAGCCTTATTCCGAAATTCTCGACGATCCGCATAAGATGCCCGGAGCGAAGTGGTTTCAGGGAGCTAAACTCAATTTTGCTGAAAACCTGCTACGCCGAAGAGATGATCATACGGCCATTATTTTCAGAGGCGAAGATTCGGTGAAACGTGAAATCACCTATGCTGAACTTTATGAAGAAGTAAAACGGGTGGCTGCCGGTTTGAAAAAACTGGGGGTGAAAAAGGATGACCGGGTTTCAGCATTTATGCCCAATATGCCTGAAACAGTCATCGGGATGCTGGCCACCACTTCCATTGGGGCGATATGGTCGTCAACCTCTCCTGACTTTGGTACCAAAGGAGTATTAGATCGCTTTTCGCAGATCAATCCCAAAGTGATCTTTGCAGCCGACGGTTACTTCTACAAAGGAAAAGCTTTCGATTCGCAGGAAAAACTCAAAGAGATACTGACGGGACTACCTACACTTGAGGCGGTGGTTATGACGGATTACACCGGAAACCTCGATATAAAAGCAATTCCAAAAGGAAAAAGCTGGAACGATCTCGCCCGGCCAACCGATCAGGAATTGACTTTCGAACAGCTTCCTTTTGATCATCCGCTTTACATCATGTATTCGAGTGGTACGACCGGACTACCGAAAAGCATTGTCCATTCGGCAGGTGGCACATTGATCCAGCATTTAAAAGAGCTGATCCTCCACTCTAACATTGATGAAACGCAAACCGTTTTCTATTTCACCACCTGCGGCTGGATGATGTGGAACTGGTTTGTGAGTGCGCTTGCTACAGGTGCCACCCTGGTTTTATACGACGGCAATCCATTTTACCCCACTCCGGATGCCTTGCTCAGAATGGCGGATGAGCTTGGGATCTCTTTTTTCGGGACCAGCGCCAAATACATTGCCTCCCTCGAAAGTGAAGGTGTTATTCCCAAAGAGATTTCGGATTTCCCGAAGCTGAACGTGATCGCTTCCACCGGCTCTCCCTTGATTGATGCCAGTTACCGATATGTATATAAACACTGGAAAGAAGATGTTCAATTGTCATCCATTGCCGGAGGCACCGATATCATTTCCTGCTTTATGCTTGGAAGCCCTACTTTGCCGGTTCATATCGGTGAAATACAGTGCCGGGGACTGGGTATGGCGGTGGAGTGTTTTGATGATGAGGGCCAGCCCGTAATTGACGAACAGGGCGAGCTTGTGTGCACCCGGCCTTTTCCATCCATGCCCTTGCATTTTTTAAATGACCCCGGAAACAAACGTTATCATGCTGCCTATTTTGAAGTTTACCCCAACGTTTGGCGGCATGGCGATAACATTGTGATCAGCGGGCACGGCGGCATTACCATGTACGGCCGTTCGGATGCCACGCTCAACCCGCAGGGAGTGCGCATTGGTACGGCTGAAATTTATGGCGTGGTGGAAACCATGGAGGAGATCGAAGACTCGGTGGTAGTGGGTAAAAAGCAGGACGGCGATGAGATCGTGGTGCTTTTTATAATTTTAAATGCCGGTTATCAACTGGATGAAGCATTGATCAAAAAGATCAAAACTACCATCCGGGATAATTGCAGCCCGCGCCATGTGCCGGCCATCATTAAAGAAGTTCCGGAAATCCCATATACGATCAATGGTAAAAAGGTTGAAATAGCAGTGAAACAGATCATCCACGGGCAAAAGGTGAAAAACCGCGATGCCCTGGCAAACCCCGAAAGCCTGGAGTTTTATTATGATGTTTTTTAGAAGGAAAGTTTGTAAGTGAACTAAAGTTAAAAGTGAGCTAAAGTTGGACATGAACTAAAGTTTTAGCTAACAGGATTATAGACAAATTTTATCGAAAAATATTATTAAGAATATAAATAGCCGGAATTGACTAAAGCTTTTAAGGATAATAAAATTACTAGATGTATATCCAGGTTTTGAAAAATGGCTTTTAAAATTTAACCATGATCTATTATAGAATTATAATATTATCAAGAATCTTCAAACTATTGATATTGTTGTGTTTATTTAATACCACATTAATTTTAGATGGACAGGAAGATTATTGGCAACAAATTCCGACTCCTGAAGCACAAATAAGGTCATTTACGATAAATTCTGATGATCAAATTTTTATCGGACTTAATTATGATTACATGAATGGTGGTGTATATCAAACAAGTAATAATGGAGAGACATGGGATTATATTGGGATTACTGGTTCAGTGCTTAGTCTGGTTATTAATGAATTTGATAATATTTTCGCTGGTTCAGAGGGTTTGTTTTTTTCTGATAATAATGGTTTGACCTGGGATACCCTTTCTGGAAATATAATGGTAAATTCGATTTTTATAGAGAATGATTTAATATTAGTAGGTAATTGGTACGGTGTTTATAAATCAGAAGATCAAGGTTTTACATGGGATCATGTATTAATATTTCCTGGTGGGTTAGAATTGGTTAAAGATATAATTCAAAACATGACCACCGGAGAAGTTTTTGCAGCAACTACAAATTATTTTGATGGGGGAGGAGTTTATAAATCAATAGACGGAGGTAGTAATTGGGAGCAATTTGGACTTTATAACCATTACATTACTTCACTTGCTTTTAATTCTGATGATGATTTGTTTGCAGGTTCCTGGGGGCATAATTTGTTGGGAAATGGTGGCCTGTATGAACTTCCATATGGCCAAGATGATTGGATATGCTTAACGAATGAATTTCATATAAATGATATAGTAGTAAATGATAAAGATCAAATATTTATTAGCACATCCTCTGAAAATTATACAGGAGGGGTCTTAACATCCAATGATCAAGGTCTGACTTGGGATTTTATAACTAATGAACTTGGAACCATGGGTTTTGATAAACTAAATCTGGATTCATCGGGATATTTATATGCAATGACTCATTTTTGGCCAAACAAGATTTTCAAAAGTAATAATTCGACCCTTACGGCTATTCCTGAAAGCCCAGAAATTAAGCTTAAATTATTTAACTCTCCAAATCCATTTGATGGGGTCACAACAATATATTTTTCTCCGGATATTAAAAACTTTGATGTTAAGGTGATCACAATATATAATTCATTGGGTGAAAAGGTTAAAGAGATATTAATTCCCAGTGATTCAAACATTAATGCAGTAGTTATCAAGATGGAAGATTACACGCCCGGAATTTATTATTGCGGACTCTTGCTGAATGGTATTGTTTATACTAATAAGATGATACTTATCTAAAATGATCAAAAAAATTAGTAAATTAAAAACTTAAAAAAGAAACAAATCAAATCTATATGAATTATCCAAAAAAAGTAGTTATCGGCGACATAACCGTACGTGACGGTTTTCAGCACGAAGAAAAATTTATCCCTACCGAAGCCAAATTGTGGGTGGCAGAACAATTGGTCCTGGCTGGATTCAAACACATTGAAGTTTCAAACTATGGCAATCCCAAAGGAATGCCGCAGTTTAAGGATTGTGATAACCTTTTCAAGGCCATTCGAACCAGTAAAAAACTGAAAGGCAAACTCGACGATGTGATGCTCACCGCAGTTACTATCCGCGAGCGGGCTGTGGAGCGCGCCATCCAGGCAAAACAGGAAGGCTACGGCCCCGACAGGATCTTGCTCATGGTTTCCACCAGTGAATCGCACCAGCAAAAAAACTCAGGCCTTACCCTGGATGAATACTGGAAAATGAGTGAGGAGTGGGTGAAAAAAGCCCGCGATTCCGGGTTAAAAGTTAACGGCACGGTGAGCACCATCTGGGGCTGCCCCATCGAAGGGCCTACCGATCCGAAAAAAGCGATTGAGTTTACCAAACGCTGGTTCGACATTGGGGCCAATGACGTAGAGCATGCCGACCACGACGGCTCTGCCTCACCCGACAGGGTTTATGATTACTTCTCCATGTTGCTCGATAGCGTTGACAACCCGCACAAACAAATTGCCCACTTCCACACCACCCGTGGCTGGGGACTGGCCAATGTGCTGGCAGCCCTTCAGGCCGGGATGACCAATTATGAATCGACCATGGGCGGCATTGGCGGACAACCTGCAAATTTTGTAAGCGGTGTGCCAGTTTCAGGAACCGGAGCTTACTATTATAAAGACGCAAAAGACGTAGGACTTGTCTCCACCGAAGACATGGTGGTAATGATGGACGAAATGGGCATCGATACCGGACTGGATGTGGATAAAGTGCTGGAGATCGGTAGAATGGTAGAGCGGATAACCGGCCGGCGGTTACGCTCTGAATCCATTAACAATGGCCGTATCCCGAAGGAGTTAAAGTGGAATGGGTAATAATATATTCATCCGATGACTTCAAGTCATCGGATGAATAAATATGTAATTACTCCACCGTAAACGTGATGCTCTTTTGCTCATTTAATCCGTCACGATTGGTAATGGTAAAAGTGTATTTATGCTCATTTCCCGAAACCGTATTCAGGGTAAAGTTATAATCATATTCATAAGTTGTGTTTTCCAGGTCTTCCGAATAAACTGTTGTTGGGGTAGCTCCGTTTACCGATTCCGAAATATTGAACTTGATGATCGGGTCCTGGGCTTTTTCAGTTTCCGCCTCAATACCCACTTTAATTGCAGTTCCGCCAGGCAGGGTAGCATCTGCATAAGTATAACCCGCACTGGTTTTAAATGAAATCTTCAGCTCTTCACCTTCATCTTCCTCGTCTTTTTTACAGGATGTTACTACCAATGAAATAATTCCGATTACCAAAAAAAGTTTAAATAGTGTTTTCATATTATTAAGATTTTAAATGATTGATAAATTTTATTTTCAAATGAATGGAGATATCACGGCCCATGTTTAAAATGTCATAGGTTTTCAGCCGTGATAAATGATCGTAATATGCCTCATCGAGCAGGTTGTTTGCCGTCAGGTTCAGCTCATAACTTGCCTTTTTGGCTTTAAATTCAAAACCCAGCCCAAAATTGACCAGGGTATAGGCCGGCGTATTTTGCTCCATCGGATTTACATGATCCTCGGTGAATACAAAATCGCTGTTTACAAATCCATAAGCAGACCAGTCCGCTTTTTCTGAATAACCGTATCTGATCTCCGGCGTTATCTTCTGCGCCGGCATCCAGGGAAGGAATTCCCCATTTGCCAGTTCTCCTACCAATCCCGAATAAGCCGCCGAAAGTTTTAATCCATTCACCACTGCAGGGGTGATTGATGCCACAGCCTCCAGTCCGTAAATATTGGCATTATGTTGGCGATACCTGTAAACCGGGAATCCAAACCATTCCTCTCCGGTTGGATCGAGATAGATATAATCGAAAAAGTGATTCAGGAAGACGGATGTGCTCAACTGCCAGAACCTTCCCTCATGAATGATCCCGAGATCTCCACTCAGGTTTTTTTCGTTTTTCATATTGGGATCACCGATCTCATAAGTATAAATGCCTTCATGCAATCCGTTGGATGACAATTCAGCCAGGTTGGGCGCACGAACACCGGTGGAAAAATTCAACTTCAAGGTCCACTTTTCAAAGGGTGTGTAATTGAGTCCGGCCAGTGCATTGGTAAAACCACGCCATTGTGCAAAAGGAGGAATATCCTTCTCTTCAGAATTTACCGTTGGGGTGGTCAACGTTTTGATAAACCTGAACCCGGCTCCCATGCCATATTCAAACTCCACCGTATTAAACTGCTGTTTTAAATAAACCGAAAAAGCATCTTCCGCCATCCAGGCATCCGGGACAATTTTCCGCTTACCATAATTGGTATTGTTCTCAACACTGGCATTATTGGCCAAAACAAGCATGGTTTTATTCCCCAGCAACTTGCTCCACTTGAGTGAAGCTTCACCGGTGACCAGGTGCATTTGCAAACTCAGCGCATTCCCTCCCTCGTCCTCCGCCCGGTAATTGGATTGAATACCGGTATTGACCTTGAGTGTGGAATGCTGCAGGCGGATCGTATTTACAGATGAAAGGATATTGAGCATCACAATATGATGCGGTCCTGCCATGCTGCGGCTCCAGCGGCTATCCGGATTGAAAAAATTTCGCACATCATTGAAAATGAACCCGAAGTTATTGTAAGAAAAATCGTAGTGATTTTCTGAACGCCAACGCTCTTTTTCGAAGCCATAAGTGCCTTTCAGGTAATATCCGTTAAAGCGGCTGTTGAGCACCCGTTCGCCGTTCCCGTCGGAATAATCGGCATGGTTTTCTGCCCCAAGTCTGAAACGGTACCATTTATTGCCTTTATTCGCTGCGGTACCAGCCTGAATCAGTCCGCCCAGTGTGTTCGAATGAAACTCAACACCTGCATCGGTTTCAATGGTCCCTTGTTCAGATGCAGCTTCCTCAATGATGTTGATCACACCACCCATAGCCTCTGTTCCATACAAAATGGATAAGGGCCCTTTAATGACTTCCACCTTCGATATGCCCAGGCTTGACAGGCCAAGGCCATGCTCATCCTGCCACTGCTGGTTATCAAAGCGGAGCCCCGAAAACAAAACTAAAATACGATTGCCATACAAACCCCTGATCACCGGCTTTGAAATACCGGGACCGGTGCTTAATTGGGCTACACCCGGAATGCTGCTGATGGCATCCGTAAGGTTAAAAGCGCCCAATTGTTCGATCTCTTTTTTCTGAAGTGGCTCAATGTGAAGGCCTGTTGTCCGGCTGATGTCGTCGCGGTAAGCTGAGATCACTACCTGATCGAGCGAGGTTACTGAAGGTGCCAGCACAACTGAAAAGTTACGTTCTGCTAAGCGGCCGTATGATGTGGTTAATGTTTTATAACCTATCATCCTGAAGGTGATCTGCGCTGCTCCTTTGAATGGCGAAATATCAGCTTTTCCATCAGCTCCACTGATCACCAGTAATTTAGGTTGATCGCTTAAAATTGTAACATATTCAAGGGGTTGACCCGTATTCTCGTCGGTAATGGTAACGATCTGCGCATAGCCTTTAACAAGCATTCCCACAAACAGCCACATCATGATCATCCTGATCATAATAAATTTCTTATTTGTGATTATTTGGGAAATTAAACGCTGGATTTGCGTTAAAAACTAAGCAGAAAATTAAGCTTGAGGAGGAGGTACAGGGGGCGGGAATGAGGGTGAAAAATAATATTGTTGATAATCTGATTGCTTATTTTTCGAATTGTCGAAATAGGTGGCTGAGTTCAACTTACCGTTAAGATACCGCAACTCATAAAAGTTGGGCAATTTTTTTTGAACCTTCCTCGACTTAAAATTGCGATGCATGCTCATCGAGATCATATTGTGTAATTCACGCTTCAGCCGCGTTTCTTTAACATCTTTCACGCAATAATAAATCGTAGAATCTCCGCAATTAATTTCTTTAACGATATCGAATAAATGCCCGTTTGCAGCAAATTCTTTCCCTTCTTTTATCCAATCAGGAGCATTGTTACCGCTAAATACAAATTCATGCAGATTATTTTCAGGAATTCCCTTTTGAATGCGAATTGCCATTTCCATCCTGGCCTGGTATTGTAAAATGGTATAGATAGGATACAACCCAAAAATGCTCAGGAAGAGAATGATAAAGAAAAATATTGCTACAATTTTTTTCATTTATGGTAGCCAAAATTACGAATCTTGTGAAACGGGTATCCTAAAAGAGTAGTCATTTGATCAAATTGTAATCAAAACCGTTTACAGTAGCTATTAACATTTTAAGCATATTTATGTTTAATTAAAGTACCTAAACTTAACTCTCGCTATTATGAAGATAACCGATTTCACCCAACATCCCGAGGTGGTAAAAATTATCCAGGGATTGGCAAAAGATAAAATCAATGAACGTCAGTTCTCCGACGTTTTGGACAACAGCAATCATCAGTATGTTGAACTTGTTCAGGAAGGCGGTGGCGTGCTTGGTGTGGCCCTGGTGGGCTATACCTATGTGCTTGAACAGATGGGACTGCGCTTTTTTAGTCTTGCCGGAACTTCCGCCGGATCCATCAATGCTATGATGCTGGCCGGCATGGGCAATGCTTCACTGGCCAAATCTGAAAAGATCATTGATGCACTGGTGAATAAAAACCTCTATGATTTTGTGGATGGAAATAAAGATTCCAGGGATTTTATCGAAGCGCTTGTGGAAAAAGCAAAGCGGATCAAACTGATCTGGAAAGGCTGGCAGGTAATCGACGAAATTTATGATGACCTGGGTCTCAATCCAGGCGATGACTTCCGCAACTGGCTGACCGGCATCCTCAATAAAAACGGGGTGAAAACCATGGCCGATCTGGAAAAACATTTCGGAACGCGACCTGCCGACTTAAAGATTAGGGAAGGAGTAGATAAAACTGTGGACGGACTTGATCCAAGGCTGGCCATCATCACTGCCGACCTCACCACTGAAACCAAGGTAGAATTTCCACGCATGTCGGCGCTCTATTTTGCCGATCCTAGCAAAGTAAATCCGGCACTTTTCGTCAGGGCTTCCATGTCGATACCCTATTTTTTCAGTCCGCTGATCATTAAAAATCTTCCTACGGGAGCACAGGCTAAAACCAATTGGGAAGACCTTGCCGGTTTTCATGGTGCTGTGCCAAAAGAAGCGAAGTTTGTAGATGGCGGCATCATGTCGAACTTTCCGATAGATGTATTTCACAAGAAAAATTCGATTCCACGCTTGCCGACATTTGGTGTGAGGCTGGGCATCGACAGGAATAAAGCCAATGCAGTGGATAATCCGCTGAACCTGTTTGGGGCTATGTTCAACTCTCTGCGGCATCTGCACGATTACGACTTTATTTTAAGAAATCCCGATTACAAATTGCTGATTCAGAAAATTGATATTGGCGAGCACGACTGGCTTAACTTTGCTATTTCGGATGATGCTAAAAAAGATCTGTTCCTAAGAGGGGCCAGGGCAGCGGCTGAGTTTTTAAGGAACTTTGACTGGATTAACTATAAGGACGTCCGCTCAAAACTGAAGACTGCTTTAGCCTGATCTTACTTCGTTTTGATGATTTTGCCGCTGGAAATGATTTCCTGATCTTCATCAAATATTTTGTAGAAATAAGTTCCGGCTTTGAGTTTAGTCCGGATTACGCTTGTTGCTTCAGCTGAAAGTTTAAAATTATTTTGCAATCTCCCATTCAAATCATATACCTGAAGGTTGAGTGTTTCGGTTGTAATGTTTTTTACAGAAATATATTCAGCAAAGGGATTTGGATAAATTTCAATGTTTTTTTCTGTTGTAATATCACCTGGAATGCCGGTAGAAATACTTTGTGCCCCGGCAAAATACATGCATGAAGCCAGCGAAGCTTTCGTCAACTCAAAAACAGATTCCGGATCCATGTTCGAAAGGCTGTCGTTGATGGAATGCGGGTAAGGCGATTCATTGTATTCGTAATAACCCGTTACCACATAACCGTTGTCCATAAAAGGCACATAGTCGGAACCATAAGCATAGCTGATATCGGTGTTCAGGTTTGAATACATTTCGGTTAGATTAGCCAGGGTATCGGTATAGGCTGCTGATGCTGCGTTATTGCTCGTGGGTGACCACTCATCACGCTCGCAGGTGATGGTGTTGTTGTTCGTACCGGCCACACCCCCCACTTCGTCAATATTCAGCAACAACTTAATGTCCATTTCCTGGGGTACCACAGTATTTTCTACATAATGCGTGCTTCCTACCAGGCCCAGTTCCTCCACCGTAAAATGAATAAACTTTATGCTGTAAGCGGTTTCTACATCTTTCAGCATTCGGGCCATTTCCAGCACGATGGCTGTGCCGCTGCCGTTGTCGTTCACTCCCGGTCCGTTATAAGTATCGTAATGCCCGTCCACAATAAAGTAGGTATCCGGGTAAACCGAACCGGTTTTGGTGACAATGATATTAAAAGTGGAATTTTGACCAACATACAAAGTATCGAGTTCAATGTTGGTATATCCCCAATCGGTATATTGCTGAAGGATCCAGTTTGCTGTTTCGTCCAGTGCATCTGTTCCAACTTGCTTAATCCCGAAATTTTCAAAAGCGAGTAATTTTTGAAACAAAGAATCGTATTGCAGCTCGTCTACTTTGCTTTGGATAAAAGGATCAAATTCCTGCGCAATACTGCCCATTGACAAAGTTATAATCAGTACAATTATTAAGGTCTTTGGGTTGAAATAGTTGAAATTCGTCATTTTAATATCCAGTAAAAATTATTTATAATCCTGATTGCAGGGAATTGTTTTCAGGTTGGTGTATTCGATCAGTTTATACACAGGGTATGGATAAAACCCGCCTCCCCACTGAGGTGCCAGGTATTTATCAAAGTAATTCCATTTGAGTAATCCGTCATCAGCCTGTGGTTCGAGGAGGTAGGAAACCAGGTTGCCAAGCTCCTGCGCGGTTCTGATTACCAGGGTTCCTTTCGGAAATTGTTTTTTAACCTTTTCAAAAGAGCCTTCCATCTGATTGGTGTAATGTCCCTGATTGAGCCGGCCTGAAGGTTTCATGGATGAGATATTAAACTGCTCAACTTCAAATTCACCATCATCTTCCAGCATTTCGATCTCAATGCCATGCATCCGGAGGTTTTTGATTACCTCTTTATCTTTTACTGTTAACAAATAACAAAACGGCATGGCCACGCTTTTAGTTGGGATATAGTCGGCTATGCAATCAACCGTAACGGTGCGCTTGCGATCACTCTGTTTGTAACGCCAGTAGCCCTGAACTCCCGGAATGGTATCAGCTTCAATCGCTTTGATAGTGATCTTTTCAGGTGTGGGAACACCTTTATATTCGATGGCAAAGGAGTCGGCAACACCTGGTCCGTAAAACTTTTCAAACATGGCCGAATCGGCATCTGCTACTGCCTTTTTCATTTCATCCTTGTGTGCAATTACATAATCAAGCATGGATTGAAGCAAATAATAGGAACCATTCACACGGGTTTTAAAATCAGCATATACATAATTTTCGTTGAGGATGGCAAATCGATTTCGAACACCAATGTAATTCACCAGGTACCGCGGCTCTGACGCATAGGAAATCCATCCCTTATCATAATCCATCCGGTCGATGAATTCACCGTAAAATATATTTTCAACGCCGTACTTATCCCATAAAATCCAGTGAACGGCAGGTGAAAAATCATCGCGCATATAATTGATCAGGTCACGATCGCCATTGGGATTCATCATCCAAACAAAGGTGACAGGTTCCTCGTGATAGGAGCCGTTTGTTGTATGGCAATCCACCGAAAGGGTAGGGTCCCAACGGTTCAGCACCTGGGTGACCAAACCCTGAACCTCAGGGGTTTCGAGTTTCATTCCGTCGCGGTTCAAATCGAGGTTTTGACCGTTGTAACGAACACCTACGCCATTCACGGGTCCGTTTTGATTTGTTCGGTTCTCCTTGCTGATCTTTTCATTTCCATCGGCATTAAAAATCGGGCAAACCAGCAAAACCACATTGCTAAAGAAAATTGAATCACCTTTTTCCAGCAAATCGCGCATGAGCATCTGTGTGGCTTCCTTGCCTTCTACTTCGCCGGCATGAATGTTGGCCTGGTAATACACGACGATCCGATCGTCATTTTTCAAGTCTTCAGGTGATTGCGGCATGGGATCGGCCAAAACAAACAAAGGAACAATCCTGCCTTCGGTAGTTACAGCCATGGTGTCCATCCGAATATGATCGTACCGGGCCATCAAACTATCGGTATAAGCCATGACGTCGGCATAAGTTGATGTAGATGTATAATCGGTTTTTTCAGCGGTGGTGAGTAATTGAGCTTGTGCTGTGCAAAAAAGGTTGAGCAATAGAATAATTGTCAGTCCCGGAAGTGTTTTCATAATCTATATAAAATAAAAATCCGACCAAATTTAATAACTTAATGCGGAGAATGTGATTTGTAACCACTAATTTTTAGCATGATTTGATTTTAGAATGAAATCAATTGATGCATAGAGGAGTTAAACTACATACCAAAATTCAACAATTCACGTTATCTGAAGTTTAGTTACTGGTGGCCTTAACGTTTTTCCTTATTATTTCGATATGAAACAAGATATACGAATTCGTTTTTTGCGTTACCTCAAGTGGCTGTTGATCCTGGGTGTTGCCGCTGTATTAATGGGTGCAGGATTTGTTTTTGCCGTTAAATGGGGTTTCTTTGGGCCGCTACCCACTTACGACCAACTGGCCAAAATCGAGCAAAACAACGCTTCAAAAATTTTGTCGGCTGATGGAAAATTACTTGGTCTTTATTATTATCAAAATCGTACGGATACAAAAATTGAAGACATTCCCCAATCGCTCATCGATGGACTGGTTGCTACCGAAGATGCCCGTTTTTACAAGCATGAAGGTTTTGATGTGCGGGCCTTTTTCCGGGTGATGATCAAGTCGATTTTACTTTCCAACAGAAGTGCAGGTGGCGGAAGCACCATCAGTCAGCAATTAGCTAAAAACCTGTTTCCAAGGAAAGATTTTGGATTGATAAGTATGCCGGTAGTGAAAGTAAAAGAGATCATTACTGCCATCCGGCTGGAACGGATTTACACCAAAGATCAAATACTGGAGTTGTACCTCAATACGGTTCCGTTTGGCGAAAACACCTATGGCATTGAAACAGCAGCGCTTACCTATTTCGATAAAAAACCAAAAGATCTGAATATTCAGGAGTCGGCCATCCTGGTGGGTTTGTTAAAGGCCAATACCGGATATAATCCCCGCTTAAATAAGGAAGCAGCCACTGAAAGGAGAAACACCGTAATAGAGCAAATGGCCCGGTACGGATATCTTACAGATAGCATTTCCGACTCACTTCAGCAATTGCCGGTGGTGCTGCATTTTCAAAAACTGGATCATGTGGATGGACCAGCGCCCTATTTCCGGGAGTATCTGCGCCAGCAAGTCGAGGAGATTTTGTCGGAAATGAATGAAAAATATGGAACCGACTATAACCTATATGCTGACGGACTGACCTTAAAAACCACCATCCGATACGATTTGCAAACCTTTGCTGAAACTGCAGTTTTGGATCAAATGGCAAAACTTCAAAAAACCTTTTATGCCCAATGGAAAAACCATGAGCCCTGGACTAAACAGCCGAATATTGCTCAGATGCAGATTGAGCAGAGTGTACCCTATCAAAAAATGAAACGGCGCGGTTTATCAGAGGAGGAGATCGCCGAAAAATTACAAATTCCGCATAAAACCAAAATCTTCACCTGGAAAGGTGAGGTAGATACCACCATGTCGTCCCTCGATTCCATCCTCTATCACTTCAGTATATTGCAATGTGGAATGCTGGCTATGGATGCAAGCAATGGCCATATCCTTGCCTGGGTTGGCGGACCCAATTATAAATATTTCAAATACGATCATGTACTTTCGGCCCGGCAGGTGGGCAGCACCATTAAACCTTTTATCTATGCCTCGGCTATCGAAAATGGCGTGAAGCCTTGCGATTATTACGAAAACGACAGCATCACCTACACAGATTACGACAACTGGGTACCAAAAAATGCTGATCTCCGGTATGGTGGATTTTACTCTGTGCAGGGGGCTCTGGTCAACTCGGTAAACACTGTTAGCGTGCAACTGCTCATGGAAACCGGCATTCCTGAAACCATTCTAAATCTGCAAAAAGCAGGTATCAAAGTTGATTTACCTGAGGTTCCTTCACTGGCGCTGGGAACAGCTGAAATTCCACTTTATCAAATGGTGCAGGCTTATTCAGTATTTCTGAATAGAGGAAGCCGGGTTGAGCCAGTTTTTCTGGAAAGTATTTTAGATAATACCGGAAAAGTAATTTATGAAACACCGGCCACAGAAGCGGTAGAGCCTGTTTTTTCAGTAAATACCGTAGAAACCATGCAGGCACTTTTGAAAGGTGTGGTTAACCGAGGTACCGCTTCTGGCTTGAGAAATAATTATAAATTGACCAATGAAATGGGTGGCAAAACCGGTACAACACAGGACCAAACCGATGGCTGGTTTATGGGGATAACCCCTGAGATGGTTGTAGGTGTGTGGGTCGGCGGTGATAATCCTGTAGTGAAATTCAGAACTTTGGGTGCCGGGCAGGGAGCGCACACAGCCATGCCCATTTTTGCTGAATTTATTCAAAAAACCAATGCTACATCAGCAACGAGGGAATATACGAGCGGTTCTTTTGATCTGCCTGAAGAAATTTCAAAGGATCTGGCCTGCGCCGATTTTAAAGAAACAAGGGGTCTCTTTGATTTTTTGAAAAGAAAACCGGAATATCCTGATATCAGGGAAAGACCTCAAAAACGTTCCCAAAAAACACAGGAAAAGGATGATCAATCCAAAGTGGGTAAATTCCTTCGGAGTATTTTTGGTAAAGACGATAAGAAGAAAAAGAAATAAGCGATTTTTAATCCATTACAAAATGTACGCCCAGGGCAATGATGCTGGCCTTTAATCCCGTATCCCGACTATAATAATGATATTTCAAATCGATCGATTTCATCCCGAATTTTGAAATGTGAAACCGGGTAAAAATATCGGTATATGAAATTCCGAAACCGTATTGATTTGCCGTAAACTTCGAAAGATCATAGTCGGACGTGTAAAATTGCTCCGTGGACAGGTGTTTGGCATAAGGTGCAAAATAATCCGCCGCAGTTTGGTTGTAAAAACGCCAGGAAGGATACAGCGTAAAGCTCCCTGAAATTTTCACCGGAACTTCCACACTGAAGGTGTGGGATTGTATGCCCCAATC
>ERZ795053.725-NODE-725-length-42003-cov-5.902212_pt1 | contig 42003 bp, 24 predicted proteins | sample MGYA00375137_ERZ795053 | MGnify/ENA primary metagenome ERZ795053 (study PRJEB30182, sample SAMN05720284) | activated sludge metagenome | isolation source: Anaerobic digester | place: Hong Kong | collected 2014-12-17 ... | reverse complement strand
CGTTTTTTCCTCGGGTTTAGCCCTGAAAGGGCGACACAATTCCCGGACAGTCTCAGTGAAGGCGGATTCATCGCAGGAGGACCAGTTGAGATTGAGGCCACGATGGGCTCGGCGCGATACCGGCCCCTGGGGACGGCGGCATGACGAGTACCAACACAGCGGCCCCGGATGGGCATTTTCACGCCCGTGTTCGATTTTGGCATCCAGTTGGGGCTCGACAACGAATGAAGGACGTGAGTCATGTTGCCTCCTGGGGCTGTGATCAGTTTTCATGGCGCTTCGGGCGCAGTGATTCCGGAAATTCGGTGACAGATACCCGGGGTCACCGGGATGAGAGCGACGTCTTGAAACGACTGACTTATCTCCTGTCCATCCTTATCTGTTTCGCCTCGACACAAGGCTGCGGTTTTCTCCCGGTCGTCGACGATGCTGACTCCGCGGACTTCGAGATATTCGTGTGCGGTCTGACGACCTGCCCTGTCGAGATGACACTCTGCATCCTTGATCCGGTGTGCCGTGACACGCTCGCATGCAACGCCGAATGCGGTTCCTCCGGCGTCAACAGCCAGCAGCAGGCCTGCCATCTGGTCTGCCAGCTCGAACAGGGAGCAAAGAGCGAGTTGTACGGCGTCCTCGTTCAGTGTTTCGCTGAGAACGGCTGCCTGCCATCGCTCCCCGACGGAACCGATGGGCAATGCCTCGTGACGAGCGAGAACATTCAGGACGTGTACGTTCCCGGGAGTCTGGAGGAGTTGGAAGGGACGTGGCTGGAAGTGCGAGGCCTGAATTGCGGTGTCCCCGGCTCGAACTGGGAAGGAGGGTACGACGCGCTTCCATGTCGCTCCAGTTCATGGATCTTCAACGCGAATCAATGGTGGTATCACACGTCGTTCTGTGCGCCGGCTGAGAATAGCGCCTGCAGCGACAATCTCGCTGTCCACCTGATCGCGGCCCCCACACTGAGCGAATCCGAACCAGGCCTGCTGGAAGTCGCCTACGCCAATCCGCCGCTTCAGCCTCAGGATGAACGATGGTACATCCTTGCCCGGCCGCATCCGGATTGGATGATGTACACGTATTGCGGCTCAACGCCGATCGGCGAGTACGCGGGTGTGAATATCATCACGCGCGTTTCAGATCCACCGAACACGTCGTTGCCGCCCGAAGTGGACGCCGCCTTCCGAGACGTCGCCGGGGCCTTTCACTTCCGTTACGAGGACATGTGCGTGACGGATCAGACTCAATGCCCGCAGGTCATGGCGGAAGCGGATGTGCAGGCGTGGGTTGACGGATTGTGACCGTTGTTCGGACAGGCGCCTGCGGCGGACGGACTTTGGCCGTTCGTCCGCATCAATTCGTGACAACACAAGGAGAGGTTCATCGATGCCGAGAATGCCGAATCCGAAGATCCTGGCAACATTCATGTCGGCGCTCGCCGCTTCGGCCGCATATGCGGATGGCGGCGAATGGCCACAATGGCGAGGTCCCACGCGCGACTGCTTCGTCGCGCCCACGTCGGCCGCATGGCCCGATTCCCTGGATTCCCTCAATCGAGTCTGGCGCGTTGAGCTTGGCCCCGGGTATTCGGGACCGATTGTCTGGGGAGACAAGGTCTTCGTCACGGAGACGCGTGACGAGAAATACGAAATCGTGCGGGCGCTTGATCGGAATACCGGCCGGGAACTTTGGAAGTCGCAGTGGGAAGGCGCCATGAGCGTTCCGTTCTTCGCCAAGTCGAACGGCGACTGGATTCGATCGACGCCGGCGTGCGACGGGCGCTTTCTCTATGTGGGCGGCATGCAGGATGTCCTGGTGTGTATCGACATCGAGGACGGGGCCATTCGCTGGCGCGTTGATTTCGCGGGCAGATATGAAACGGGGGATCCCGCGTTCGGATTTGTGTGCTCCCCGCTGCTTGATGGCGACGCCCTCTACGTGCAGGTTGCCGCGTCCGTCGTGCGTGTGGACAGGAAGACCGGGGATGTCGTGTGGCGGTCGATGGTAACGAAGGGCGAGATGACGGACAGCGCATTTTCCTCGCCGGTCATCGCGACGCTGCAGGGAAAACGTCAACTGGTTGTGCAGACACGTATGCAGTTAGCGGGGCTCGAACCGGCTACGGGCGACATTCTGTGGGCGATCGACGTTCCGAACTTTCGCGGAATGAACATCCTGACGCCGACCGTCATCGGTGACCAGGTACTGACCAGTACCTACAAGAATCAAACGTACATGTATGCGATTGAGAAGGGCGAAGATGGGCTGGCCGTTCGCGAAAAATGGCGCCTGCCGGCCCAGGGATACATGTCCTCTCCAGTGGTCGTGAACGGATTCGGGTACCTGCATCTCGGAAATGGCCGCCTGTGTTGCATCGATCTTGATAAAGGCGAGCAGCGCTGGCGAACGAAGAGCTTTGGAAAGTACTGGAGCATGGCCGTCAATCGAGACAGGATCCTCGCACTCGATCAGCGAGGCGGGCTCGTCCTTCTGGCCGCCAACCCGGACAAGCCGACGATTCTTGCCAGAAAGCGGATTGCCGACGACGAAACCTGGGCCCACCTCGCCGTCGCCGGCGAGCAGCTCTTTATCCGCGAGCTTCGCGCCATCTCGTGCTATCGTTGGAAATCGGAAGCCTCTTCAAATTGAAATGAGCCTCTCGTTCCTTGGACTCTCCGGGGCGCCCTCGTCGGCGAGTCCTCGGGTCTTGAGGCGGGATTCGTTAGCCCTCCATTGACGGCGCACTTGGCGTGGCTCGAATTGTCAAGCGCTAAGGGCTCGAATCCCAGATGCGAACTGTCTTGTCGCCGGAGCCTGAGGCGAGTTGACGGCCATCGGGGCTGAACGCCAGGGAATGGACGTAACTCTCGTGACCGGGCAGCGCGAAGACCTGTCCGAACGACGCCGTATCCCAGAAGCGGATGACGTGGTCGTTGCCACCCGACACGATGCGTGACCCATCCGGCGTGAACGTTACAGTAAAGATCTTCTGGCTGTGGCCGGTCATCGTCGCCAGCAGGCGCCCCGTTGCGACCTCCCAGACGCGGAGAGTCCGATCGTCGCCGCCGCTGGCCAGCAATCGGTCATCCGGGCTGAACGCCACGGCGCGAACCTCGCCTTCGTGACCGACAAGCTGGACTCGCGGCTCAAGAGTCTCCAGATCCAGGATCACCAGGGCGCCGCGGTACTGTGCGTGCGCAAGCATCGCGCCATCGTGACTTTTGGCCATGTGCTCGCCGCCGTCGAATCGCGTCGCCTTGGATCCGCCGCGAACGCGCCGCCACCATTCGGCGCCAAAACCCACCTGCGGGCGATTGCCATCCGATTCCTGCGAGGCCTCGAGTGAATCCGCACTCACATCCATCGCTGCGTCCGACGGGATCCGCCGGCCGGTCGCCACATCCCAGATCGCCAGTTGACTCACGATCCAATGATCGCTGTACGCGAGGGCGATCAGTTGCGTCCCGTCTTCGTTGAATCCAAGCGCGCCCATATGATGGCACGGCAGGGGAAGTTGACGAGTCAGCGTTCCGTCGTCGGTGTCGTAGATACGGACTGTCTGATCCCAGCCGGCTGACGCCAGCAGCTTCCCATCCGGAGAGTAACACACTTCGTAAATGTAGCTCCCGGCTTCATCGAGAATCCGAGAGGGCGGCGGGTGTCGCCAGTTGAGAAGAAATGCGCCGTCGTCACCAAACAGGAGGGCGGACGAACTGTCCGAGCTGAAGTCCATCCACCGGGCGGAACCCACCGCCATCGCGGTCAACTGCCGGCCGTCGTCCAGCGCCCAGATTCGCAGCTGGTCGTCGACGCCGGCGGTCATCAGGTAACGATTGCAGGGAGAGAATCTCACGTGGGTGCTCCCACCTGTGTGAGGATGCAATTCGCGAACGAGGGTCCCGTCGCGTTGGTTGCGGATGACGAGCGCTGACACGGACGGCCAATTGGACCAGGCGGCGCGAAGTGATCGGTCGTCACTGACCGCACACATGATCGGGCGCTCCACTCGACGCCAGTCCCGAATCATGCGACCTTCGTCGATGTCGAACGTGGATTCGAAGTTGCGCGTATAGGCCACGGCGGCGCCGGATTCGGGGTCCCGCCGTATCGCCAGCAGCCCGTCGGGAAGTTCGACACGAAAAACGGCTTCTCCCGACGTGAGATCGCGAAACACAAGTGATCGCAGGCCCGATCCGATGAGGCAGAATCGCGAGGCGTCTGTGAAGAAAATCGGGTACCTCTCCTTCGGCCAGTCCGTGAAACGAAATCGCACGTCTCCGTTGGTTGCGTCAAAGGCGGTTCCCTCGTCTTCGCCGGTATTCGCAATGACCAGGGCTGCGTCAGGAGAAATCGAAACATCTCCGACGACGTTCGTGGGGCGGATTGTCGTGAGCGTCCGTCGGGATTGGATGTCGAAGACACGGATTGTCCCGTCGCGCACCGCGGCGGCGATGGGTCGTCCTTCTCTGTTCCATGCGGCCGACGCCGGCCGATCAATCACAATGGCCGGGCGACCGACCCGATAGGACAGGTGCTTCCACTCCCAGCCGCGAAGTTCCGCAGGCGCCAGGTCAAGATGGCGCCGCGCCTCGGCTCGATCGCTGTCGGCGTTGGCCAGGACGGCGCTCAGCGTCGTGCGGTAGGCCAGGCGTCGCATCTGGAGTTCGTTCGCGCGGGCGAGGGCCGCCGACGCGTCGGCCGCCCTGCGTTCGCGGATTTCCGCTTCTCGCGCCCGATTGGCCGTCAGGGCCCACCAGGACGATGCAATCGTCGCCGCCAGCAGCGACACGACCGCGATCATGGCCGCCGTCACAAATGCGCGATTGCGGCGTGCGAACTTCCGAATCTGGTAGGCGGTCGTTGGCGGGCGGGCGCTGATGGGTTCATCGCAAAGGAATCGCCGCAGGTCGCCGCCGAGTTCATCCGCTGTCTGGTAACGGCGGGTCGGGTCCTTCTCGAGCGCCTTTCCCACGATCGTGTCGATGTCGCCGGCGAGTCGTCTGTCGATCGAAGCGAGGGACGTCTGCTCGTCCTCGATGACAACACGCGCCGCTTCGTGGATCAGTTTGCCGCGCAGGTCATGCGGAAGCCGTCCGCTCAGGATTTCATAGAGGCACACGCCGAGCGCGTAGATGTCGCTTCGCCGGTCGGCGCCTTGCGGATCGCCGCTGAGCTGCTCGGGGCTCATGTAGGGGATCGTCCCGATCAGCTGTCCGACGTTGGTCTGAAGCGTGACGCCATCGGCGTCGACACGGGTCGGGCGCGCGACGCCGAAGTCGAGAACTTTGGGTTGTCCGCCCGGCTCGACGAAGATATTGCCCGGCTTCAGATCGCGATGAATGAACCCACGCTCGTGGGCGTGGTGAACAGCGTCGCAGATTTTCGCGAACAACTCGATTCGCTGACGCAGGCTCGGGGCATGCGCAGTCACGAACACATCGAGCCTCTCACCCGGAATCAGCTCCATCGCGAAGAATGGTCGAAGGAGCGGCGCGCCGGTCCCCGTGTTCAGTTCGGCGACGCCGGCGTCGTAGACCTTGGCAATGCCAGGGTGATGAAGCTGCCCGAGAACGTCGGCCTCGCGTTTGAAGCGCTTCAGCAGCTGGACGTTGGTGGATTCGGCGGACAGGACCTTGAGGGCGACACGGCGCCGCGGACTGTCCTGTTCGGCTTCATAGACGATGCCCATGCCGCCGCGACCGATCTGGCGGATGATCCGATACTTGTCGATCCGCTCGGGCGCCCAGTTGTCCGTCGGGAACGCGTTGTCGCACTCGAGATCGGCGGCGAGCAGGTCCCTTCCCTTTCCAAGATCGACGCGGTCGACGACTGACGTCGATGATGCGTCGTGCGCCAACAGCGACTCGACTTCGCCGAGCACGATCGGATCGTCGGCGCAGGTCTCCTCGAGCATCGCCCTGCGCTCGGGCGGGGGCAATTCGCGGGCCCGCTGAAACAGCTCGGAAGCTCGCTCAAACTGCCGCCGCGAGATCATGACGACGGCTCCTCGCCAAGTTCCCGACTCAGCCAGGCGCGCGCCACCCGCCATTCGTTTTCGATGGTTGTATGCGACACGTCCAGCACGCTCGCAACCTGTTCAATCGTGAGGCCGCCGAAGAACCGAAGCTCGACGATGCGGGCCTTTCGCGGCGACAGTTCTTCGAGCTTCTCCAGCGCGTCGTTGAGGGTCAGGATGTCGAGGGTTGCGCCATTTGCGGGTGTCTGGATCTGGTCGGTCAGGGGTTCACGCTGCGCGCCTCCACCGCGCTTCCGGGCGCGACGCCTTCGGGCGCGATCCTGGAGGATCTGGCGCATCGCCGTTGCCGCGACGGCGCAGAAGTGCATGCGGCTCTGCCAGTCGCTCTCCGTCGACCTGACCAGCTTGAGGTACGCCTCGTGGACGAGCGCCGTCGGCTGGAGCGTCTGATCGGCCGGTTCCCCGCGAAAATAGCCACCGGCGATCGCGCGCAGCTGGGCGTACACCAGGGGAAGCAGCGCATTGGCGGCGGAGGAATCCCCGTCGTTGACCCGGGCCAGCAGCCGCGTCGCGTCGATGTCTGGCTGCGGGTTGTCGGCGCCCTGGTCCATTCCCAGCCATTATATACGGATTCCAGGTCGGGCAGATCGGCTTAAGTCAAGGACAGGCCCCGTGTTGCGACAGGTTCCTGCCGGGATTGAGAATTTTTTGCCTGGGAGTCGTGGGGGCGTCTGCGTCTACGGTAAGAAGGGGCGCCCAGGGCCCCGGCGTATCCACACTCGTGGTCGCTGAAGTAACCAGGCTTATTTTCGCACTCGGGGAGTCGGCATCATGAATCGCCCTGCGAACTCGTTATCACTTTTCATCGCAATGACGCTCGTGCTCTGTGGCGCCAATGCCGCCGGGGCGCAGGTTGTCGACGACACATTCACCTACCAGGGGCGGTTGATGCTCGATGGGCGCCCGGTGAACGGGGATGCGCAATTCGCATTCTACCTCTGGGATGCGGAGACCGGCGGCGCTGTCGTCGGAAATCCGCTGGCGATGGAGGCGGCGATCGTGGACGGCGTCTTCACGGTCGATCTGGACTTTGACGCCCCCGACTTCAACGGAGACATCCGCTGGCTCGAAATCGCCGTGCGATACCCGTCGGGCGTCGGAAGCTACACATTCCTGACGCCGCGGCAGGCGCTGCGGGCGACGCCGTACGCCGTGACGGCGCTGCAGGCGCAGAGTGTCGCGGGGCTCGACGGCCATTCGCTCGACGCGGCGGACGGGGCGCCAACAGATGCGTTGTTCGTCGACAACGCCGGCGAGGTCGGCATCGGAACGCTCAATCCGCTGGCGCCGCTGGATATCCGAAATGACTGGGCCACGCTTCGGCTGCAGGCGGAGACGGCGGGCGCATCGACCTTTATCGACATGCGACGCTCCGACGGCGCCGTGCGCGGAATTGTTGGCGTGGACGGTCCGGGCTTCAGCGGGCCGAAGGATCAGTTGTCGATTGCAACGTGGACCAGTCATCCGATCGGGTTCTTCACGGGCGCCGCGCAGCGGATGGTCATCGACAATACCGGCAACGTTGGCATCGGTGTGACAACGCCGTCGCGAAAGCTGCAGGTCGCCGGAACAGCAAGAGTCGGCGTGCTCGAAGTCGGTGGAAACTACCCGACGCAGGGCATCCTGATCGATCAGGATCACATCGACACGATCCAGGGAGATCCGCTGCTCCTGCAGGCGCAGAGCTTCGGCGATGTCATCGTGAGTCAGAATCTCGGCGTCGGCGCGACGTCACCAGGCGCCAGACTGGAAGTGGAATCCTCCGAGTCGAGCGCAGTCACGGCGGTGATTCGGAACACGTCCAGCTCCGGGATCGGCGGGGCCTGGCTCGACTGCGTCAGCAATTCCGGAACCCTGCAGGTCGGCGTCAACAATTCGACGCATTCGGATCCGGGGACCTCGGTGCTGAACGCGACGACGGATCTTAAGTTCATCACCGGCGACGCTGAGCGAATGCGCATCAGGAACGACGGGAGCATCGGCATCGGGACCAGCACGCCTGAGGTCGGCGCCAAGCTGGACGTGGAGGGTGTCATCCGCTGCGAGGCCGTGATTCTCGACGGCGGGGCCGACCTGTCGGAGGGGTTCTGTGTGGACGAGACCGCGCGGCCCGGGATGGTCGTTGCGATTGATCCGTCTCGCCCCGGCGCCCTGCGGACCGCCAACACGCCATACGACGCCAGGGTCGCGGGCGTCATCAGTGGCGCGGGTGGCGTCAAACCGGGGCTGCGAATGGGCCAGTCCGACACGATTGCGGACGGCGATCATCCGGTCGCGCTGACTGGGCGCGTTTATTGCTGGTGCGACGCGGACGCCAATGGACCGATTCAGGTCGGCGACATGCTGACAACGTCTACCACGGCCGGACACGCCATGCGCGTGAGTGATCGTGAACGTGCGTTCGGCGCCACGATCGGCAAGGCCATGACGCCGCTGGAGCGTGGACGGGGATTGGTTCTGGTATTGGTCAATCTTCACTAATCGGGCGCGACGCCAGGAGATCCGTCATGTACTCAGGACGACAACTCTCAACGGCCCTCGCTGCGAGTCTGTTGATGTTGACCAACGGCGCCACGGCGTTGGCCCAGTTACCGACGCCGCCGAGAGGCGGGTTCACGGTGGACGATGTCGTCAGTGACTTCCAGAAGCTGCAGCTTCACGGCGATCCGATCGGATTTCGCATCGGCGTGGGTGTCGATGCCGACCTGTGCAAGCATTACCAGGGAATCTCCCGGCATCATGCGGCGGATGGCACACCATACTTTTTCGTGACACACAGCATGAATCACACGTCGTCATGCGGTCTGCTGGAGTGCGATTCGGATTGTTCGGATGATCCGGGTGAACTGCTCGTGGTTCGGATGGCGTCGCGCCCCAAACATGGCGAGCGGTTGAGATCGAACAAGCTCAGCGCCTTCCAGGATCTGTCGGATACGGCGCCGCCCGCGTCCGACACGGGGATTCTGAGCATTCGGTTCAACGATGGCGCGTGGCCGGGCTGGCAGCATGTCGGCGATGGCCAGATTGTCGATGACGTGCTTGTGATCCCCATGGAACGTCAGTATCCGGGCATCGATGAGGCGGGCGCGCTGATTTTCATCGATGTGCGGGATCCCGAGAACCCCATCATGCTGAAGGAGATCGAGTTCCCGATGATGATCGGCGTGCTCGCCATGACGTGGGATGAGCTGAATGACAACTACCTGATCTGCTTTACCGCGGGCGATTCGCACACGCTGTATTTCTACGAGACGAATACTGAAGACCTTTCTGATCCCGCGCTCGGCCTCAATCTTCTGGACACGGTCGACATCGACACCGACGTCCCACAGTCAGTGCGGGACAAGTGGGAGAGCTGGCAGAACCTGGATTTCATTCGCCAGACAAACGATGGCCGTCTGTTCGTGGCGACCGGCGACAATACGAGCGGGACGGATATGGGGGCGGATTGGATACGGCTGTTTGAGGTCACGCGCTCGGGCGACAATTTTAATTTCATCTACCAGGCCGAGCGCCATCTGAAGCTCGACGATCCGCGCATGGGGAACGCGGCGGCGGGGACCGGGTATTATGTCTCGCCATCGGGGCGACTGCTGCTCTACACCTGCGAGCATCAGGACAACGGCGCGGGCGGCAGCATTCGCGCCGGCGAATTCCACTCGTACGACGTGTCCACCAGCGGCATGCCCGAGTCGGGGCGGCCCTGGGTCGAACTGTACTGGGATGTTGAAGGCTGGGATGACAGCTCGCCCAACAAGAGCCTGATGTTCGATCACATCGACTTCGGCCGCGACAGCTTTCTGAATCTCGATGACGAGGGCGGCTGGGCCCAGGAGGCCGACTCGCTGCGCTGGTGGGCGCCAGCGGGAATGTCGATCTTCCTGTATTCGGAGAACAACTGGGGCGGAAACAAGCTCGAGCTGGTCGGCGACGGCGCCGTGCATTTTGTTCGCGATCTCGACGGCGCCTTTATTGACGACATCCCTGGAAACCCGCTTGTTTCGGGATGGCACGATCGCGTTCGTTCCATCTCCATGAATGTCATCCCCGTCGGTCCGCTGCGACCCTGGGTCACGCTCACGCAGGCCATGACGCTGGCGTCACTCCTCGATACCGCCTCGGTCCAGTCGGGACTGACGATCACCATCGACGCGGGGCCGCAGGTCATTGGCTCACTGGTCAATCCCAACTCCACCCCGATCCTGCTGGAGCCTCGAGACGGGCTGGTCTATATCCTGGCTCCGTAACCCGGAACGCGACGCGAGCACTGGAGTTGTGGCCATGGCGCAGACATCCGTCGACGTGAATCACGAAACGCCTCATCGCTGGTTCCGGATTGCATTTCCACTCCTGGTGGCCATTGCGGGCGCGACTGAACGCGTTGTGGGTGGCGACTTCCCCATGGCGCCGAACGTTCGGGGACAACTGCAGAATCTGAAACACCACGGGGAGCCGTTGGGATACTGGATTGGCGACAGTACGGCGCCAACGATCGGCGACCACATCAACGGCATGGCCCGCGCCGACGGTCCGGACGGCGCACCCTACATGTACGTCGGGCACGCCGAGGGTGGCGGCGAGATCGTCGTCGTTCGCCTGGCCTCGCGCGATCGGGACGGAGAACGCCTGCGATCGAACCGGCTTCGGCGCTTCGCCAACAGCTGGCAAACGCCGCCGCCCCCGGAGGATGTCGTCGTTCACGTGATTGAATTCAGTGTCGCGGATTTCCTGGGGAGCGGCGAGCCGATGTCCTACGCCCACCCGGGCGGTATGCAGATTCTCGACAACGTGCTGGTCGTCGCACTGCAGGATCCTTCCGCCTCGACGGCGGCGGATGCTGCGCTCGCGGTCATCGACGTGGCGGATCCACTCAGACCGCAGTTGCTCGAACTCAAAACGGTTCCCGATACGGCGACCGATGATATCGAGGGATCCGGCGCCGCGGCGATTACCCGGCTGGACGACGGAACGTATCTGATCACTTCGATGCTCAAGATCGCCGGCAAGGATGAGAAGACCCTGATCGCGTGGCGGACGCCGACCGACAACCTGCGCGACCTCGCGAACCCTGGCGTCGATCTTGTCGAATTCGATCGTTGGCGAGCGTCTGAATTGACCGAGTATGGTGATGAAGAGAGTGACTGGGAAGGCGGACCGACAGCGCTTGGCCTGAACTGGCCGTTTCAGGCGCTGGCGTTTGTCAGGGAACTGCCGGTCGGCGGCGACCCGTCGCGCCTGTACCTGCTCGCGTTCCGCAATTCCACGGGATCTCCGTCGGACGGTGACGATTGGATTCACCTTTATGAAGTGTTTCTGAACGGCGGCGCGCTCAAGCTTGATTTTGTCGAGAAACGCAGGTTCTACCGCGATACCACCCAGGATCAGATGGGCGACTTCTCGGCCGCCGCGAGCGCGTACGTCAGTCCGTCGGGGCAGTTGATCGTCTATTCGGCGGAATACACCAACGGAGGCCCGAGCGGGACTGTGCGGTTCGGCGAATGGCCGCACATTGGTCATGACGTGGCAATGGTCGGTAGGCCAGGTGACGCATGGTTTGAACTCTACGACAATGACAATGGCTGGAGTGACGCAAATCAGAGCATGAGTCTGGTGTTCGATGCGATCGACAAGGACCTGGAAAATCTCGAGGACCTCGGCCTGCATGACAACTTCGATGGGCGCACCAGTTCCATCATCTGGCGGCTCCCGGTTGGTGAGTCGATCATTCTGAACGAGGAGCCATACTTCCAGGGGGCGGGGCTCGTGCTGGAAGGCAATGGACAGGTGAGGTATCTGGCCGATCTCGACGCGTCATTCATTGATGATAACCCGGCCGAAGCCCTCGTGAGTGACTGGGGCGATCGAATCAAGTCGGTTCGTTTCGCCGGTCAATGCGTGGGGCAGGCGGTGGCCGTTCCGGAAACGCAGCCATCTCTGACGCTGGGCCTTGCCTCGCTGGCGAATATTCAAGGGTCGTGTTCGACGATTTCAATCAGGGCGGGGCTCTACGTGCATCCGGAGGGCGCCATCATGAAGGCTGTCAGTCAGCCGGTCCGGTTGGAATCGCGCGGCGGCGTGGCGATCATCCTGAAACCGTAGAGAAGCGAATCATGCGTTGAAATGTCTGGCGTCATGATGGTTAGGCGCGGAATCCTGCTGAGAACAGCGATGGCGAACGGACCGATCGCTGATACCCGAAAGGAAGAGACAAATGAACCTGAAACGACTGACGAGGATCAGCTTTGTAATGGTTTGCGTCGCGATCGCCCCGGCAACGCTCGCCGACGTCTACAGCGTGTCACGGTACACCGTCGACGGTGGTGGAGGTCGAAGCGCCGGCGCGGGATTCGAATTGAGCGGGAGTATCGGCCAGCATGACGCCGGACCGACGGCGGGTCCGATGTCGGGCGCCGGTTTCGAGATCCGCGGCGGATTCTGGGCGGCTTCGGAAACCTGCGCGTGTCCGGGCGACATGAACGGAGATGGCGTCAGGAACGGCGCCGACGTTCAGCAGTTTGTTTCCTGCCTGATCATGGACAGTGGATGTCGCTGCGCCGACGTCGATTCGATGGCGGGATTGACAATGGACGACGTTACCGTCTTTGTCGGCGATCTGCTCGCCGGCGCCGCGTGCAATTAGATCCGATGACAATTTTCTGCGCCGCTTCGCGTGGCTCCAGGTTCTTGCGAGACTTTCGAACCCAATGAAGGCGAGCCCGACACGCATGGACTGCGCCGCCGGGTCCGCGGACAAATCGGCGACTAATTCAATGTCACGGCGCCGCTTCCGTTGCACCTCAGGATCATGGGCCGATCAATCCGATTGTTGCTGTTCTGGAATCCCGACTCATTGCTGATGTCGTACACGCCCGGGCTGATCAGGACGTCGACCATGGCTGAGACCTCAGTCGTTGCGCGATAGAGCCCGAGTGATCCGACCCGCGGAAAGGCGCGCGTTCCCCAGTTGTGGCTGTAGCTTCCGCTGGGAACGACGTAGAACGGCGCGGGCGAGTGGATGACGGGAAAGTCGTCGAAGGTGTGCTGGGCGTCGACGCAGTTGGTGGCGATAAACGTGTACCCCGTATCGACAAGCGCCTCCCACCAGCCGTTGCCCTGCAGTTCGCAGGTCAGGCAGGCGCCGCCCGGGTAGGCGCGCCACACAAATCGATCGGTCGGATTCGCCGGGTCCGGGGCCGAACCGCCCGGGCAGCCGCCGCTGGTGTTGACGATCGAGTAATTGGAATAGAGGTTCGTGTTGTTGCTGGTGTCCGCGGTTTTCTCAAAGAGGAGATCATCCAGGTTGGTGTTGGTCTCGCATCCGCCCAGCACGAAGACGAAGCGCTTCCCGCGCCGGACAAGTTCCTGATACGAAGGCCAGGCCCTGTTGTCGATGTCACGGAACTCCGGAACCGTGTAGATCTCATTCTGCGGAACATTGTTCAGGACCGTCTCCAGGACCCGGCCGCGCTGATCGCTCGGCCATGGATGGCAGGTCTCGAGTAACCCGCAATCGCAGTTGTCATTGGTGCAGTCATACTTGAGCTGCAGGAAGATGAACGTCACGCGCTTGTCAAGGTCATTGGCGTTCATGAGCTCGCTCAGTCTCGATCCGAACCGATCGGCGCTGCTGATCGGACACGTGTGCGCCACGCGGATCGAGTCGTCAGAATCCTTGTACCACAGGTCGAGTTCGATCATCCAGCAGTTATAGTCGTCAATCTGGGCGTCGAGACTCTGGGGGCGGTTGTAGGAATTGTGGCTGGCCTTGAACTGTTGCGCGCTGATTCGCTGCTCGCCCTGGCGCGGCGTGGTTTCCGGGCAGTAGCCATTCCAGCTCGGATTCGAGCACTGCGCGAAGGCCGCGGATCGTGATCCCGCAGGGACGAGGGCGCCGGCAAGCAGGAAAAAACAGGTGCGTTGCATCTTCATTCGGTACCGGGGCATCGTTGCTTCTTTTTCAATCCTCGGCCACAGTCCGTTGTGGCGCCATAAGGACAAGGTTCAATCATTTGCCGTACGCGGCCGTCGTGATCGCGTGGCCGGGCTACGCGCCGATGATGGCCGCTCCATCGAATGAGTGGAGCTCGACCGGCGTATTGATGATCAGCGGTAACGCCTCGTTCCCGCCCGACTGCGAGCTTGATCCCGCCTTGATGATCACGAACCCGCCAGGGAGCGAGAGGTTGACCGCCTCGAAAACGGTGTTGTACGGGAACACGAAACTTCCGATTTCGATGCAGGGGGAGGGCGAGCAGGAGCGCCATTCGACCCACTGGACGCCATTGGGGCCACCGGTAAAACACGACTCGCCGGCCCGGTAGGAGGAGACGACGCCGGCGTTGCACGTTGCGAAGTCAACCGTGCCCGTGTTATCACATCCGTTGATGGTGCTGCACATGAGCTTGCAGGGCGTGACGCCGAAACAGGAGGAACTGGAATCACTGTCACAGTGGCGAGCGTTCCAGAGGTGCCCAAGTTCGTGCCCGGCAATCTGCGCGTGCGTCACTGTAGAGTTGTAGAACTCCGTGAACGCAAAGGCCCGGCTGCGATCACAAACGACGCCGATATCGAACACTCGACCGGCGAGTGTGCACAGGTCGCCTGGATCGCTGGTCGAGCACGTGTCCTTTCCTGTGTACAGCAACACCATGTCGTAGGGAAGGTCCGACTGATTCGTGGTCCATTCGTCGACCTGTTGCTGATTGAGCGTGGCCCCGATGTTTGAGCTATAGGGGTCCGGCTCAGCGGTGCGAACGATGGCCGCCGTCAGAACATGCGTCAGGCTGGCGGCGCTTTCGTAGGCCGGGTTGATATTGCCGACAATGATCGCCATTGCGTCGAGCGTCAGGGTCACGTTGCCGTACACGTTGAAATATTCGACGTCGGCCTCGATCGCCAGCTCGACCGCCGCAGCGGTTGTTCCGCGCGGGGCGCCGCCGCCGCCGCCAGGCAATCTGGCGACGCCGTCCGTCAATCGTGGGGGGCGGGGGCCGGCCAAAGGCGCCGGCATGCCCTCTGTGGGTTCGTCGCAGGTCATCGGTGGTTCGTCGGAGGCCGTGGCGTCAATCAGCGCGTGCTGCTCTGTGCCCTCGATCGGAATCAGCTCCAGGGCCTCGCGCCCCGGGATCCGGATGATCCCGTGAAAACCATCCGGCAGGATGCCACCGGTGATGACGCTTCCCGATTGGCCGGGGATCGTTCCGCGATAGGTATTCGGCGTCGGCGGGGCAATCGTCTCGAATTTTCCGTCGGCGCCGTAGACCTTGACCCGTGCCCCCGGGGCCCAGATCTCCACGCGATTGAGTGTGACCACTTCTGTTTCGCCGTCGATCGGAAGCTCAATCTCGAACGTCGCGGGGCGCTCGATCGGGACGCGGATGTCAATCAGCTCGAAGTCGGTCGCTCGTTCCGACAAGGTCTCGAAGGTCTCACCTTGCGCCGCCGCCGGCGTCAGCACAGCGCCCGTCAGGGCAAGGGCAATGCAAATCAATCGTCGGCCGCCTGGAATGTCGCTAAACATACGAAACTCCCTTCCGGTCATGGTTGCTACCCGTACGACTTAGTGAAGGTTGACGAGGACAAGGACCAGGCCACGACCGCTGTCGAGCGCCGTCATCGCCTTGCCGACGCACGTACCGAAGGCCCGATCGTGGTCGGTAGCCTTCATGGCGTGTCCCGGCGTATTTGAGGTCGTGAGCAGATCGCCCGGCTTCACCGGTCCGTTGGCGTCCGCGTCCACCCAGCAGTAAACGCGGCCCGACAGCGCGATTGGATGCTCACCGTCGGCGACCGTGCCTTTCTGACTCATCATCAGGCCGGGATTGACACCGCCCGCGCCGCTGATGATGCCGGCGACCGTGGGATCGTAGGCGTTCGTCGAAAGACGCAGTTTGCCGGCGCGCTCGGGATCGATGGCGACGACCATTCCCGGCTGAAGGGGTTGATCGGCGACGACGTCGAAGGGTTCGGCAAGATCGCTGCCACCGTTGATCTTCAGAACGTCGGTGAAGATCCAGCCGTCTCCGTCGGACTCCACGTACATGGCGACCTTCGCGATCCCTGCGGAATCAAATACGCCGGACCATCCATGATCGGGGCTGCCCGCAAGATTGGTCATCCAGGCGTTGACGTTTCCGTTGGGCCCGAACACCTGGATGTCGCCGCAGTTGACGGAGTTGACGGAGGCGCGGACGCGCTCGCCGCCGGTGGGATCGAATACCCTGAGTTGTCCGCCGTTGGCGGTGGCCTGGGCGTTGACACGATTGACGCCGGACGAGTCTTTCAGGTTCATGCGGCCACCATTGTTGGTTCCGTCCACGCGCAGACGCTCGATGAACGTCCCGTCAACGTCGTTGTAGTTGCCAACCTGGAATTCGCCGCCCTTTCCGGCCCAATGGCGCAATTGACCGGCGTCCAGGTCGACGCCGAAGTAGCCCACAGAAGTGTTTTCGAAGTACGTGATCTTGCGTTCGTCCGCGTTGCGAAAACCGAGCGGGCTGCTCGGGGCGCCGGTGCCGATGCCGAGGTATCCAGCGTCTGTCAGCGACATCAGAGTCGTACCGTCGTGTCGAAAATCAAGGGCGCCGTCGCCAACGGTGTTGATAAACCCGTTCGATCCGCCGTGCCCGATCTCTGTGTATTCCGATCCGTCGGGCGTGTTGGCGGCCCGAATACCCAAATTTCCGGTGACAACAGAGAGGGGCGCGTCGGGCGTCGACGTGCCGATGCCAACGCTGCCTGACGGTGTAATGAGCATCCGAAGTCCGGGATTCGGATTGGTCGTCGTCTTGGTGAGGAATCGCAGATCGCCCGAATCCGCGTCCCCATCGTCATTGTGACTCCGAATGCTGGCCCCGATGTAGTCGATGGCCATCGAATCACTATCGTAGTTACCGAACTCAACGGAAGCGTACGGATTGATGCCGCCGACACGGGCGCCGCCAAGGGTCAGGACCGCCTGTTCGTTTTCGGTCTGGGTTCCGCGGTCGACGCGCAAGTTGCCTTCGCTGACAGTCAGTTTGTCGGCCGGTGTGCTCGTCCCGATGCCGACCCTGCCTGAATTGTTGACGAACACCGCATCGACGGGATTGCCGTCGGCGGCGTCAAGCGAGTGCCCGTCGATGCCGGGGACCGCATCCGCGTTGAGGGCGGTCAGCGCGGTCTGGGCGTACGGCGCAACAGTCAGCGACTGCCTCGGACTGAGCGTCGTGAACGGCCCGGCGCCGGCGGGACTGCGTACGCCGATCTGCAGCCAGCGTTCGTCGCCATCGAATACGGCCGCGCCGAAGTCAAGCTTCACAGTGAATACGCCGTCGACCACCGAGACATTGGTGATCGTCATTGTCGCGCCAAGCTGACTTCCGCCGGACGGCGGAGCGCCGGCGCCTTCGGCGTCCCAGAGCGAGAATCGAAAGTCGGCGGTGTCGTTCAACGGGGCGCCGCCGTCGGTGATGCGCCCCTGGTAGGTCCACGTGGAACTCAGCGGCGCGGCGCCCGCCCGGCTCGGAATGATGAGCAGCGCGCCGAATGCAATCGCAGACAGCGTGCATATGTTGAAGTTGGAGCGATTTCTGAAACACGGATTGGAGCGATTCGGATTCATCGAGTGTTCCTTCCTGTCTGATTTCCTGTTGGCCCCCGCGCGAGAATGCGGCGAGGCGGACCTTGCGTTTCTGGTGTCAGGCGACGTTGCATCGAGTGATGCAAGTGCTGACGCGTCGCGTTTCAATGTCAGGCTTGTTTACGGGCAGGCGTCGCCGGCGAGCAGGCTCGCCACGAACGCCGGGATGTCGTCTTCGCCGATGCCGCTGATCCCGTTCACGTCCGCACAGCTGCACGCGCCCCCGTTGAGGATGCAGTCAACAAACTGCTGAATGTCCGAGGCGTTGCGGGCGCCGTCGCCATTCATGTCGCCGAGGCAGGCGCAATTGACGGTCGACGGCCCCCAGAACCCGCCAGCGAGCGCGTAGCCTCCGCCGGTCATGCCCTCGGCGGGACCGGCGTCGTGCTGCCCGATGGCGCCCTCAAGTTCAAAGCTTCCACCCACACTTTGACCGCCTCCGCAGTCGACAGTGTGCGATGTGACTTCGTACTGGGCCGTGAGCGCGGCCGGCGCGAGGGTCATGGCGAGTAGTGCGATGTAGTGGATCCGCCTGCGTTTCATGACAAACTCCCGTTCGTTTGATTCGGGTTCCCGATGTCCAGGGTGCGTCTCGAAACAGTCGCCCCCATCGGATCACGTGAATCGCGGACAGGCCGGGCCACGGATTTCAGGTTTTTTTCGGGGAGATGGGGCGAAAGCGGGGGGAATGCGCCCCCAGTCGGCCCCGGGGCGCCTCGACGGAGCCGGAAAACGCCGCCTGGTGAGGCGCAAAAGCCACCAGGCGCCGATGGAGTTCAATTCGATGATGAGACCGAGGTTCAGCGGATCAAAGGGTCAACATGGAGGTCCCCATCGACCCACGCCCGCCGAGCGACGGCTCCGGGTAAAGCGGAGGCGATTGCGGCCGTCCCCGCGGCGCGGGCGTCGGTGTTCGGTCGGATGGTTGATGTCGCCCATGATCGGATGTTTCCGAGCGGACCGCTCAAACGACCTGTCGAAGCTGGACAGTGAATTGACCTTGTGATGTGGCGGCCGCTTCAGCGTAATGCAATGCCTGATTCCAAAGTAACCGCTCCTTCGGCGGCGGAAGCCCTCGCTGACCGTGGATCGCGGCCATTCGGCCAACGGCTGACGCGAGATAGAGGTTGAGGCGTGCAGGAGAAACGGTTCCTCCACAGGAGCGATAGGCGTCGAGAAAGACGGACACGTCGTCGTCCAATGATGATTGGGGCTCGGCCTCCATGATTCGGTCAAGAATCAGGTGTGCCGCGTAAGTTGCAACATCGACCTCCGCATCGCCGGCGGCGAACGTGTCGTAGTCCAGAAGCCAGGTACGTTCCCCCTCAGCGATCAGCTGAGAGGCGTAAAAGTCACGATGCAGCAAGACGGCGGACGCGGGTTCCAGTCGCCGGACAGCCACGTCGAGGCGCTCACGCAACGTGAGCAGCTCGGACACGTGGTCCCGGCTCAGATCGCGCATGGCGACGGCCCATCTGTCCAGGATCGCCAGTTCGTCAAAGGCGTCATGCGATTTGCCCGTTCGAATCGGCGCCGAATGCAGCGACGCCAGAAGCCGCGCCGCCTCATGAAAATCCCGCCGATCGTAGCCGAATGTCCTTGCGCCTTCCTCCTTACCTTCGATGACATACCAGCGGTGTTCGGGATCGACCACGGTAATTCTCGGCAAACCGAATCGTCCATTCGACCGCCCTGACAGCCATCGCGCGATGCGATGCCAGGCGACGAACGAGTCCCTGGCGACGGGGCGGCGCACCGTCTTGACAAATATCGTTCGGCGCTGCGGCCCGGCGGACATCGAGCGAAGGACATGTCGCTTGTTCGCGCGATAGGACACGAGGTCAAAATCAGTCGATCGCACGCATCGCTGAATGTCCATGGCGGCGGGCTGGCCGTCCAGGGCGTCGGCAAGGCCGCTGACGACGGCGTCCATCGACGTCAGCGTGATGTCACAGTCGGGCGACACGAACGTCAGGTTCATTTCAGGCAGCCGGAGGCACAGATTCTGAATCCACTTCGCGCCGCGGATCGCTTCGCCTTCAGACGCTCGCCCGACAATGGCCTCATCGAACCCGGCCTGCAACAGTTGCTGAACCGGCCGTCCGTCCACATCAAGATGGAGGACGTACTCGAGGGTGATTCGATTCCGACGACCGACCCAGAGACGCTCGAGCGCCACATGTGTGAGCTGAACTCCCGCGCCGAAGTCAACGCGATCCCTGAGCAGGTCGCGAATTCGTTCGACATCAAGCACGGCCATTGCATGCAGCGCCGCTCCGCTTCCGGTCTCGCTCAATGACAGTCCTGGTTTCATGGCTGGCACCGACTGCACGGAGCCAGCCCGCGCTTGAGGGCTTCGTTCGCGGATTCCAGGTCCACTCTTCTTGTTGCGTCGATCTTCGCGACTTCGTCGCAATCCGGGCGATGAAAGTTGCCGTACTTGGGATCGGCGGGATAGGTCGTTGCGTCGCTGGCCGGTCGGCTGCCCCAGACGCCTCGCAGTTCCGAACGCGCCTCGGCCTGAGCGTCGAGGAGCCGCATGCCGTATCGTTGCTGCGCAGGTGTCAGGCGAACGTAGGCCAGCCCTTCGCGCACGAGTTGCTCGTTCACGAGAACGTCGTCGATAAACGCCCATGCGATGATCCGGTCGTCCCGGGCGGGCGGATCGCCGTCAAACCGAAGGCGAAGTTCCCTGCCCCTGACGAGCTCGTCGTTTCGCCGTTTTGCTTCTTCATAGAAGAGTTCGTGCTCGTAGGGCGCGCGGATCCCGGCATAGGTGAGTTTTCCATCCGGCTCGAACTTGACTGTGTGCCCGTTCATCGCCCGCTTGACTTCGACGTTGCGTGGTCGCGCGCCGTTACGATCCGGCGACCTGTCGGCCATCAGCGCCCAGGCAAGGTATCCGCCGGAACCCGCGAACAACGTGACGGCGACGGCAATGCGGGTGATCAGATGACGTTGATCAGGATTCATGACGTCACATCCTTTCGTCCAGCGCGTCCCACAGGTCTTCAATGATTGCGTTGTCCATGAGCGAGAAAGGCCGCGCGAGTTCGTTGTTTGTCAGGATCCCGGGGTCCGGGACCCACTTTGCGTGTCCGTCGGAATAGGCAACATTGACGCCGGTCACGTGCGCCTGCTCGACGACATCGGGGTAGTGAATCACATCCGAGAATAGCGCGATGGTCTTCATCTGTGACAGACTCCTGCCCGAGACGTGATAGCGCCGACTGTATCCGGCCCGCGTGTCAAACCCCTCGTGAACCGGCCACGGGTTTTCCGCAGTCCTGATCGAGTGAAACGGATCGCGCTGAACCGGGCAGAAGAACGGCGTCGGATCGTCCGCCATTCCGCTGAAGCGGATAATCGGGCCGAAGTTGTTGTCGAAGTCCACGCCATCCCAGATCAGGTAGTTGTACTGCCAGGTCCCGTCGTCCTCGTCGTTGTTCATCGGAGGAAGCGACGGTTCATTGTGAAGGTACTCGGCGTGCGCGACATAGACCTCGCGGATGCGCGTCAGGCATTGCGTCTTCGACGCCTCTTTCCTTGACCCGCTGAGGGCCGGAAGCAGGATCGCGATCAGGATCATGATGATGGAGATCACGATCAGTAATTCGATCAGCGTAAATGCGTATCGGATGTGGTTTCTCATAACGACGCTCCCTTTGGCCCGCCCGTGAGCACGCTCTGCCCGGGCGAAACGAGAAGTTCAGACGCGCGCCGGATGCAATGGCCGGCGAGTGATCGCCAATCCGGGCGGATATGTCGCATCATGCCATTTGCCAGCTTCAGTAAGGCGACAACACTGTGGAATCGGAGCTCGGCGTCGTCGAACGCGCGACCGCTCTCGATCTCGTAGGCGTGAAGAAAGCGCTTTGCCAGCGTCCGCGCTGAATCCACGCTCAGGTCGGAGTCCGAACGCTCGCCAAGGCATTCCAGCTGAATCACAAAGTTGGCGACGTCCGCGGCGGCGGATCCGCGACATGCGCGATCAAGGTCGAGAATTGCGGTGTCGGCGCCTTTGACACGAAACTGCCACGGATGAAGATCGTCATGCAGCAGCACGTCTTCGCCGTATTCGGAATCGGCCGGGGCCTCCCGCGCAACCTGTTGGATTGCGTCCAGCGCTGACCGGAATTCCGGGAGCGCGATTCCGAGGTCTGAGCAGGATGATTCGATGACGTCGCGCCCCGCGCGCCATGTGTTCACTGTCGCCAGCGGCGCCGGCAGGTCGTGAAATCGGCTCGTGGCGGCGGCGACGGCGGAAATCAGGTCCGTTGAGTGATTCGTTGAGAGCCGTGTCGCGAGATCATCGCCGCGTATCCACTCCGTCGCCATGATCCCGAGGGATTCATCGTATCCCGACAGCGCCGGGACGCGAACGCCTGACTTCGCGGCGCATGCGGAAACGATCCGATGTCGGCGGACGACTTCGCGACATTGGGGGATTGTTGCGCATCGAACGGCGATGCTCCTTTTTCCGTTGGCGCCGTCGCCCTCCAGGCCGCGGCAGCGGAGTCGAAGCACCCATCGTTTCTCCGGCACGTAGCGGATCATCACGCGCCGCAGTGTGTCCGGCGCAATTCGGAATGCGTCGCCTGAGGCCGCGAGCCAGCGCTGCCACGTCTCGACCGCTGACTCGCGGCCCTGGAACCTGCGGACAGATCGCAGTCGCCGATCGTTCGGAAACGCGTAGGCCTCGACGTCAAGGCCGCGGACCGTGATCAGTTGACCGCGGGCCGACATCGTCGCTCTCGGCCGCGCATGCGCGTAGATGATTGTCGCCTCCGGCCAGTATCGATTCACGGGCGTCGAGGGATCGGAAAGCAGCGCATAGGCGGCCCTGAAGTATCGTCGCGGGTGATAGAACGCCTCAAGGAAACGACATTCACTCCATCCGTCGCGCTCCCCGACAGGAACACGATTGAGATCGCGTCGACACGCCTCCAGGATGGCGTCGGGAGCGAACGCAACGGCGAGATCACCCAGAGAGTCGTCCGTCGGTATGTCGGGCGTGTGTTTCAGCATGCGATTCGCCCCTCGTCTCGGATCCGCAGATCATCGCGGCCGCTGTGAACCAGCGAAGCGTACTCGCCCTGGCGCTGCATCAATTCGTCATGGGTCCCGGATTCGGCGACGCGACCCGCCCGCATAACGATGATTCGATCGAATCGTTCCATGTGCACGAGGCGATGACAGATGACGAGTGTGGACTGGCGATGATCCGACGACATCCACGCCGCCTCGACGCGCAGGCGCGTTCGAGCGTCGAGCCCCGTGGCCGGTTCGTCGAGAATGAGAATCGGGGCTCTCAGGAGCAGCGCCCTTGCCAGCGCCAGGCGCTGACGCTGCCCGCCCGACAGCGTTGTGCCGTCCTGCCCCAGCGGCGTGTCGTATCCGTCGGACAGCGTGTCGATGAATTCGTCTGCGCAGACGCGATGCGCGACAGCTTTAATCTCATCAAGCGATGCGTCCGGCCGGCCCAGCGCGATATTCTCTCGGATGGTCATGCCAAACAGCACGGTGTCCTGATGTACCCAGGCGATGTGTTTCCGAAGGGACTCAAGGGAAGTCTGGCGAATATCAACGCCATCCACGCTGATGCGGCCGTCCTTCGGGTCGTGAAATCGGAGCAGCAGACGCGCCAGCGTGCTCTTGCCGGCGCCGGTGTATCCGACGATCGCAACACGCTGCCCCGGGCTGACGTCGATGGAAACGTCGCTGAGCGCCGGGACGCCGTCGGCGTACTCGAAGCTGACGTTCTCGAAGCGGATGTGGCCTCGTACCGCAGACAGCTCTCGCGCGTCGGGCCGATTGGTCACGTCCGGCTCCAGCGCGAAGAGTTCGGCGACACGTTCCCCGCAGGCGGTGGCCTTTGCAGTCTGTCCGGCAATCTTTGCGAGATTGCGCAGTGGCTTCTGCATGGCCCGCAGGTAGGCGACGAACACAAGAAGATCGCCCGCCGTCATGATGCCGGCGAGAACATCACGGACCCCGACGAACAGTATCAGACAGGTGCCGGTCGCGGACGCGACAGTGATCGTGCGATAGAGCCTCGATTCGAGCCGGGTCGTCCTGACGCCGGCCCGCACGGTACTTCGATTCACTCTCGAGAAGCGCTTGTGTTCAACGGGCTGTCGATTGAACGCCTGAATGATCGCCATGGCGCCGAGAGTGTCATGCGCCAGCGCGGCAACAAAGCTCTCGTTGTCACGCTGTTTCGTCGCCGCGCGGCGAATCTGCTTCGCCGTTCGCCATGTCGCATAGAGGACGAGTGGCATGACGCCGAACGAAAGCAACGCGAGCTTTGCATTCAGCCAGAATGCGGCCAGAAGCATCGCGACAATGACGAGGCAGCTCTGAAGGGCGGTAATGACGGCGCCAAGCAGCATCTGTCGCAGCATCTGGATGTCGCCGGTCAGGCGGGTCAGAAGATCTCCCGTCTGTCGGCGCTCAAACACGGAGGGTGACAGCGTCTGGAGATGGGCGTAGAGATCCTGTCTGATTTTTCCGATGACCTTCTGCCCCGCCTGTGCGAGCAGCACTTCCCGAACGTGGGTGCTCATGGCTTCGAGGATGGCGATGACGAGGATGGCGGCGCAGATCCACGCCAACGCCTGTTCGGGGCCCGACGCGAGTCGATCCATAAGGGCGCCGAGCGCTGACCCGGACATTTTGTTCGACAGAACATGGTCGAAGATCAGTTTGATCGGCCACGGCGAAAGGAGCTGGAAACCGATGGCGAGGATCGACGCGGCAAGGGCGGCGTAGAGCCTGGTTCGATGCGGTCGGACATACGGCGCAAACTTTCGAAAGAGAGACGCGACGCGCGGAAGCTCGAATCGCCCTCGACGGGTCTTGAAGGAGAATCGGATCATACGATGGCCCCCGCGCGGATTTCGCCGGTCGTATGGGTTCCCGTCTCGCGGGAATCGCTGGTGGACCGGCGGCAATGCGATCCGGACGCCAGCAGCCATCGTCGAAGTACCCCGGCGTTTGCTTCGAGATCAAACCTCGTTTCGGCGCGCCGGCGACCGGCAAGACTCAGGCGACTGGCCAGGGTTGCGTCGTCGAGGATTCTCGCGATCGCGCCAGCGAGCGCCTCGTCGTCATGCGGAGGAACGAGCAGGCCGCTGACACCATCCTCGATGATCTCGGGGACGCCGCTGACATGCGTGCTGACGCTGGGGCATCCCGACGCAAGTGATTCGAGCAGGACTGTGGGAAGCGCATCGACGTTTCCGTCCCTGGCTTCGACACACGGCAGGGCAAAGACGCTCGCCCGGCGCATCATCCGGGCCACGGCGTCCTGCTCCATCGATCCCGCAAGTTCAACAACCTTCTCAAGGCCCAGTCGTCTGATTTCCCGGCGAAGCTGTTCGTGCTCGGCGCCGTCTCCGGCAATGACACAGCGGATCTCTTCTCCGCTGTCCCGCAGGCGCGCCGTGGCGCGAATGAGATGGATGAAACCCTTCTTCTCGATCAAACGGCCGACAGCGAAGATGAGGCCGGGTTCGCGTGACGTATCCATCGTCGAAAAACGGCTCAGATCGATGCCGTTGTAGGCGACGCGGATCTTCTCGGGGCGAACGCCCGGGATCTCGTGTTTCAGGAACCGGGCGTTGAACTCCGTCACAGTCACACTGAACTGCGAATCATTGATCTTCCTGGCGAGCAGTTTCCGATCGACGTTGTCCCGGAAGATATCAAACGCATGCAGTGTCATGCTGTACGAGAGGCCGCCGAGCTGGTGCGCCAGCCACGCGACAGTCGCCTCGTTGGTTCCAAAGTGAACGTGGACGTGATCGATGCCGTGTTTTTTCACCCAACGCAGAAGATACGCCGCCTGAAACAGGTCGATCCAGGTGGCGCCAGCGTGTCGCAGCGTCTTCCACGCCGCACCCAGCAATGTCCCGGGGGAGCGCCGGAGTCGCGTCCAGATCGCCTGCCGGAATCGACCGAACTCGGAAAGGACGAATTCGGGAAAGTAGCTGACTTTGCCGTGCACGCGAGCGACCGACTCGTGAAATTCGCCGTCGGTAGGGCGTTTCAGTGAGGCAACACGAAGATCGACGCCCTGGGCCTGCAGCGCCAGAATCTCATTGACGACAAACGTCTGGCTGAAGCGAGGATACATCCGCAACAGGTAGGCGATGCGCACCTTTCTCTCCTTCTTCGATTTCATGATGCGATCCTTGAGAGATGCGCCGCTGTCACGGGCTCCACGGTCCGGGTTGTCGCTCGCCGCAGGATGGCCTGATGGATCACGTCTTCGGTGCGTCTGGCGGCGTGGCCCCACGTGAATCGTTCATGAACGCGTCGGGCGGCGCGGCTCGCCAGGCGGTGTCGCATTTCAGCGGAGGCGCTGAGGCGGATGAGTGTCGCGGCGAGCGCCTCGACAGAGTCCGGTTCGCACAGAAGCCCGTCGCCCCCGTCCTCGATGACATCGCAGATCTGTCCGAGCCGCGATGCGACGACGCACGCGCCGGAGGCCATGTACTCGAAGAGCTTGATCGGAGAGAAATAAAAGCGTTCCTGGCTGCGAAAGGGCGCGACGGCCACATCCATGGCGCGAAGCGCGCGCGGGACTTCGCTATGAGACAATGCGCCCGTGAACACGACGGATTCTCCATTCGGCAGCCTTGAGGCCTGTTCGCGGAGTTGGGATTCCGTCGGCCCCGTTCCCACGATCAGCAGGCGAGAGGACGGCGAGCGACTCGACATTCGGGCAAACGCGTCGATGAGAATGTCCACGCCATGCCATGCTTTGAGGCTGCCCGAGAATCCAACCACGAAGGCGCCGTCGACGCCGAACTCCTCCGCACAATCGCTCCGCGACGGAAGGCCTTCGAAGAGCTGCGGGTCATATCCGTTCGGAACGACATGAATGCGGTTGCGGGATACGTCCATCAGCGCGACGCGTTCCGCGAGCGCTTCGGATACCACGATGATCGCGTCCGCCTGCCGGAGCGTTCGTTGCTCAATGGCCTCGGCGAGCTGACTGAATTCGAGCGATCGATAGGCTCTCGCTTCCTCTGAGAGGATGGCGTTGACTTCAACGATGTGTGGAATCTGGAGGGCGGCGGCGATGTCGGCGCCCACGTGTCCGTAGAGTGACAGCCGTTCGATGATGACATCCGGACGCCACGCGCCCAGCGCGGAAAGGGCCGGCGCGACGGCCATGGCGTTGTAGATCAGCGGGCGAACCGCGTTTCCGGCGGTGTCATCGTACGCATGGTCGCGAAGCCAGCGTTTCACGATCCCGGCGTGACGGACCGCGTCCAGGGCGTCGGGTTCAAGGAGTGGACCTGCCGGATGGTTATCGCCGGGACCGGCGTGTGGGCTGAGTACGCGAACATCGTGCCCGAGGTCGGACAATCCGCGAGTAATCGCACGAAGGTGAATCGATGCGCCTTTGACCCCGTCGGGCCTGATGCCGAAATCGCTACAGACATAGAGCAGACGCATGGCGTTGTTCCTTATTCCAGAATTGACGAAATCGACCCGCGACGCGATCCAGACCGTTCAGATCCAGCAAGGGGACCGATCGGGATTCGCCATCCTCAAGTGACTCAAGGATTCGACGCGTGAGCGCGGATGGTGAAGCGTCGTCAGGGTGAAGCATCCGGACGACACCGCGCGCCTCCCATCGCTCGGCACGGATGGCCTGTTCCAGTCGGGGTTTGATTCGTGGAATGACGAGGGCTCGACGCCGAAGGGAGGCGACTTCGTTCAGCGTGTTGTATCCGCCCATGCACACGACGAGCCGGGACTCGGCGATGACCGACGCCATGTCAGGTTCAAAGTCCGTCCATGTGACACCGTCAATCGCCTGAGCCATCGATCGCAGACGCGTCCGGGCGCCCTCCGGAAGGTCCGGTCCACCGACAATCGTGCACGCGACGCCCTGTCGGCTGACAGCGGACGCCGCTTCCGCCAGGTACATCTGCAGCACCATTTCACCGTCCGTGCCGCCACCTACCGTCACAACGATTCGATTTGACGTGGGTCGATCGAAGAGCTCCGCTCGCGCCGGACGGGCGATGTAGCCCATGTACCGGCATTTTTCCGCGACGCGAGTCGGAAGACGATATTCCCTGACCGCGTCAAACACATCCTTCATGCCGTAGATCCAGACTTCGTCGAAACAGGACTCAAGCACGTCGGCGACGCCATCTCGCGTCCATTGTCGAATCGTGGCATTGGGAGCGTCCTCAATGTCACGCATGCCGAAGACGATCTTCGTGTTGGGGCGATGCGCCCGCGTCCATTTCAATGCGGAGACGAGTTCCCGGCAGACACCGAGAGGGGCCTTGTCCACGAGCAGGACGTCCGGTTCGAAGTGCCGGGCGGCTTCTAGCAGCATCGACGCTCGACATCGCAGGATGCGATCCGACGCGATCTTGAGAAACTTGCTGCCGTAGTCGCCCCGATCGTCTTTTCGCAGCGCGGGGAGTTTGACGTAATCGACGCAGGCGGTATCCCGGAACAGCGGCACGTAGGGCGTTCCCGTCGCGAGCAGGAAGGACGTATCCTGGAATTCGGCGCCGATTCGGTCACAGATCGCCATGGTCCGGCGAAGGTGCCCGATTCCGACGCTGTCGTGGCAGTAGGCCATGACTCGGCGTGGCGTATTGCGGGCTGTACTCGATGTTGCGTTCATTCCCGAGAGTTCCGTCGCGATGGACCGCCTGAAACGGGGCGTTCCACACGCAGGTTCGAATTGGGCGAATTAAGACGAAAAACAGAATTGCACGACGCGTGCCAGAAACGGCCGGACTTTGGTCGCACGCATAAATCACGCGGGTCTCGGAGTTTACGTTCGACTCCCGGAGCGTGTGCGAATTGAACCAATCCGTCGCGAATCAGGGTTGTGCCCTGCGAACCAACAACGTGTGTGTGAATGAACGATTCCTTAGTCGAAACTTCATGCCACAACGAAGGTCGTCGCTTCGGGAACGTTGCATGCGATCGAGCGCTGCAGCGGAACAGATCCGGCATTCATGACGTAAAAAAGCGAGAGAGGCGTGATCACGAACGACTCGTGATCACGCCTTCCTGGAAGGAGCAGTTTGTTCAGCTCTGGCGGGATCGCAGACTCAGGGACACGTTGTGTTCGTGACCAGCGCGCCGACAAAGGCCTGCACGTCGTCAATCCCGACAAGGCCGTTGTTGTTCAGATCCGCGGCGCAGGCGAATGGGTCCGTCGCCGGATCGCCCGGGCTCGTCAGTTGTGCGATGAAGGCGGCGATATCGCGCGAGTCAAGGGTTCCGTCCTGGTTCGCATCTCCTTTGCACGCGCACGCAAGGTCAACGTTGAGCGAGAACGCTTCGATGATATTGACAGCGTTACCGCCGCTGCCGTCGATAACGAACATTCGCGTGATCGTCTCGCAGCCCAGCACGGTATCGAGATTGTCCAGGTCGAGATAAATGATGACTGTCTGATTTGCGTAGGGGGGCGTGTTCAGCGAGTCGATGTCTTCGCCCTCATATCCGCCCGTGAAGCTCAGAAAGACAAACTCGCCCGTCGTCACGCTCGCGCCGGCGCGCGTCCTGCCCACTTCCACGACAATACCGAAGTCGTCTGTCTCTCCGGATTCGAGCGTTCCGAACTGTTCGACGTTTGAGTCCACGAGGGCAAACTCGAATCCGCGCTGCGACGTTGCATGGCTGAGACCACTGTCGGGGAGCCCGGCGAGTCCGCCGGCGTTGACAAAGTGAACTCGCTCCGTCGGGATGAACGTCCCGCCGCTCGTGCGCGTCTCATCGATCGTCAGTTCGACGGCCTTCACGAGCGTATTCGACGCATTGAAGTTGTCGGCGTAGGACTCGTTGCCGCCCAGCATGTCGGCGGAGTTCAACACTGTCGTGACGAGGCTGTCCAGTCCCGCCGGCGAGAGCCGGTTGATATAGAGCAGCTCGCTGTCCGGCATGTCATCTTCCATCACGTCAATGAGAATCGGATCCGACAGGTTGGTCAGCGGGTTCGTGAGCAGCTGACCATTGTGGCGCTCGTCATCGACGATTCCGCCGAGATTGGCGGCGACGAAACCCGCCAGGCTCGTGTTCGCGAATTCGTTGGGCACGCCAGGTTCGTTCGGCAGCCCCTGCAGCGCCGCGAAGACCGTGGCCTGAAAGGGCGTTCCGGCGGCCGACAGCCCTCTCGTCGGATTGAGCGCGCGGATCGTGACGCCGCTGGCGCTGACAGGGTTGACGACGGGCGGGCTTGCGCCGCTGACATTCGACGCCGTAACGCTGACACTGGCGTTGGCGGTCGCGTTGTGCGCCGCAGTCGCGGGCGCCGCCACTTCGATACGGGGGAACATGGCCGACTGGCCCGACGCCTGATCGCTGTCACTGACGGCAAATGTGGCGACGGCGGGATTCGAGGATACTCCGGGCGTCGCCACCGCTTCGATCACCTGATTCCCTCCGAGATTTGCGCATCTGACGCCGGGCCGTCCGATGGAGCCGGCCAGCGTGTCGAAGACCTGAACCGAAGCGTCGGCGACGGCCAGCTCGGCGGCGCTCGTCGTGAAGGCCGCTCTGCCCGGCGTTGGAAAGAAGGGGCCCGTCTGCGTCACGGAGTGATAGGCGTTCAGCGCGTCCGTGATCGGATTGTCGTTCAGCGTAGTTGCGTCTTCTGTCGTCTTGGCGATATCGAGGAATTTTCTCGAATAGCCGTCGCCGGACGCGTCAATCTGCGGTACGAGTCGGCTGAAGGCGCCACCGAGCGGAAGCACAAACTCAAGGTCGATGTCGTCGCCGGTCGGCGCGTCGTAGGGCTGTTCCATGACGTCGAATTTGCCATGATCATTGCAGGCGAATGCGTCGAACAGCGCGCTGACGCCGAGAACAAGTCCGGAAGGGAGCGATGGATTGGCGCTTCCACCGATCGGGATCGCGGCGTCATCGTAGAGTTCCGCATAGGCGGGATCATCTCGATTGACGAGAAGGTAGGCGCCCGAGCCATTCTGGATGATTCCGCTGGACGCTTCGTTTGGCAGGGCGATGTCGGAAACGGCGAGCGGAACGGGAAAATTCGACGTTCCCGAGAATTGGCCGCCATTCATGGCGATGAAGGTGAAGCCGGAGACAGTCGTGACGCCACCGTTGATCAGCGCGATCCGCGATGCGGAAGTTCCCGCCAGGTCGAACGGCGGGGCGCCCGCGTAGTCCACCCAGCCGACGACCACGATACCGCTGGAAGGTCTTGCGATCGCTCCCGGTGTCAACCCGTTGGACGGGTTGAGATCGAATGTCGGCAGATCGATGCGATAGTTCACCAGGCCGTTGCCCGAGCTTGTGTCATCTCCCTCCACTTCGTAGAACGTCACGTTGAGCGCATCGGCGTTGAGCCCCGGACGCAGATCCGCAGGTTCGGGCAGGTAGATCTCGATGTACTCCTGATGGGCGTTTGTGCCGAGGCGTCCGACCGGACCGTCGCTGGTACCCGCCGGATTCTGAAACACCTCTGTGATGACCGGCCTGTTGGGGCCCGCGGCATTGGCAGAATGAACAAGTGTCAAGGCGCAGAGGGCAGCCACGCCGCGTAGAGCGATCGTTCGCATCGCGTATCTCCTGAGTGGATTCGCCTGGGGACTGGATGTTGTGAAGCGACTAGTGCAATCGCCGTGCCACACGCGTCGTCGGCCGGCGGCGCAAGCTCATGCCCCCGGATCGCACTTTCTGGACGGCGCTTGCGCGGAGCGACGAGTAATGGCGTGTGTGACGATGCACATTCGCTGTAGCTGACCGCACACGCAGGCGACAGACTCCGCATCGGTTCACCGAAGGTGTCGACGTGATGATTGCGTAACTCGTCGACAGCGAAGACGGACAGGGCGGTTACAGCCCTTTGCCGACATACGCTTGACATTCCGGTTGCCCGTGTGTCGTTTACGTCTTCGCGGTCTTCACGCGTGGGTCGCGCAATCTCGCAACGACCCTTCAACCAGTGCGCGCCCGACCGTCCTCGAAAAACGATGGCGTGGCGGGATTGACAGTTCGGACTCGTTTCAAGGTGTTGATTCCACACCCGGGAATCGCCCACGCTCAATCATTGCCTGTTGACGAAGGACCGAACGGGATTGCCATCAGGGCTCTCTGCAGAAGCAGCTGGCGGGCGATCTGTCGTTGTCGGGCGGACAAGGACGCGTCATGTTCAATCCAGTCGTTGGCCGCTTGGCAGCCACTCTCGCTCGTGGCAAACGTCTCAAGCGTCGTTCGAAGGCTCTTTGCGATTTGGTGGTACGCCTCTCGATTCTGCAGGACGCTCGAGAGTGGCCGCGTATCCCAACGGCGGATCGTATAGTCGCCGGATCCTGAGAAGATCGTTGTCTCGTCAGGTGACGCCGCAAGACACTGTATTGCATCCGCGTGCCCACGCAGCGCAATCACCTCGGCCATCGCATTGAGGTCCCAGATGCGAACGGTCCGATCATCCGAACCGGATACAAGTCGGCCCTGATTCGGCAGCTCGATCATTGACTTCACCATCGCAGTGTGCCCGCGAAGCGTGCCGCGAATGGCGCCCGTCTCAACATCAAAGATGGTGATCGAGCTGTCCAGATTGGCGGTGGCGAGTGATCTTCCGTCCGAGAGCGGGAGTATCGTTCTCCCGGCGGACCCCCATTGGCGTTCAACTTGAAGCGATCGAAGGTCGTATGCGAAGACCGTCGTCAGGGTTCGAAAGAACAGGCGGCGCCCCTCGGCGCCAAATTCGAAGAACTTTGCCTTTTCGGGAAGGGCCGCCATGACACGACTGGTTTGCGCGTCAATCAACCGCGGAGGCGACAACATCCGAACAACAAGTCGGCCGCCCGGTTGAAAGAACTCAATCGGCGTAACTTGTTGATCCCACTTTCCCGTGGCTAGTTGCAATGTCAGCGCCTTGCCGGATTCCATGAGGACGTGAAACCGAGCGCCACTTTCGTCGAAGCGTATGCGATTGATTGGCGCCGGTACTCGGGCGCTTCCAAGGCGGACGCCCGTTGTCGTATCCCAGAACCGCAGCGCATCGCCTGCAGCCGCAGCAAGTACGGATCCGTCCGGACTGACCAACAGCCGGTGCACCCCCATATCGAGCTTCATCACATTCACGTCGTCGGCATCGACCATGCCGGTGTCCCAGAATCGCGCATGGGTCGCGCTGCTGGTCAGGATGTGTCTGCCGTCATGGCTGAATCCGATCGCAAGGATGGGTTCTCGATGGCCGATCCAGCGCGCGATGCGTCTGCCTGTTTCCACGTCTCGCAGCACCAATTGCCGATCCTGCCCTCCCGTCGCCACGATCGTGTCATCAGGAGAGAACGCAACGGCCAGGATCGCATCGTCCTGGGCGTTCGTTTCGCGCCACATCAGGCGAACCTGATCCTCCATGCTGAACATCGACTGCGTTCGATTGAATCCGGCCGTTGCGAGCCTTCGCCCATCCGAACTGAACGCGGCGTTGGACATTCCTTCTGGTTGCAGTTCCAGTTGGGATTCCTGATGAAAGCCCGCGCCTCTCAGGAGGATGACGCGGTTCCGGCGAGCAACGACCGCCGTCCTGCCATCGGGAGACAACGTCGTCCTTGACAGGGCGTTTGCATTGCCTCGCATGTCGCCGAACAGCGCCGGGTCAATTGGCGAAATGCCGGGAGGAATGGCGGACTGGATCTGGCCGGGAAACGAAATCGGATCGCTCCGGCGGCGCGTTTCACCTGTCAGCAAATCCCTGATGGACGTCTCTCCATTCTGGGATTCCACATACAGCGCATCCTCGCCAAACGGAGCAAAGCGACTGATCGCGGGAAGCGACCAATGAGAAACCCGCGTGTGCGTGTGGTGATCGAACGAGTTGACCGACAGTGTCGCCTGATTCGCAAGCCCGAGGCTGGCGATGTGTACGAGACGATCGTCCGCGCTGAACCACGCGTGGGAGATTCCGCGCATGATCCGGAGGGGACCGACATCGGCGGGATCGTCAGTCAGCGGCAACGTGGCGCCACTCTGATCGAGCGAGTTGTGCAGGTAGTCCCATTCCCAGCCGCGAAGCGCGACGGGTGTATCGCGCAGGTATCGTTCGGCGGCGGCGACATCCGATTCGCGCGCCGCCGCCGCCGCCGCCGCAATGCCGGCGTGATAGGCCGCGCGCTGATTGGCCGCCGCGAATCGCTGAGCCTCCTGTCGCGCCGCAGATTCCCCCAACGCGAACCAGATGACGCCGACGAGTCCCAGCGACAGACTGAGGATCGTCGCAAAGATGCCGCCAACAAGGACCTTGTGTCGTCTGGCGAACTTGCGCGATTGGTAGAGCTTGCTGGCGGGCCGTGCGTTGAGCGGCTCATCCGCCAGATAGCGTCGAATATCCTCGCCCAGGGCCGCGACTGACGCGTAGCGTCGGCCCGGGTCTTTCTCCAGCGCCTTCGCAACAAGGGTGTCGAGGTCGCCCTTCAGGTCGCGATTGATCGTGCCAATGCGCGACGGCTCTTCGTGCTGAACGACCTGGATCGCATTGATCACCGAGCGGTCCCTCAGGTCGTGCGGCAATCGGCCGGTCAGTAGTTCGAAGAGCAACACGCCGAGAGAATAGACATCGCAACGACCGTCAACCCGTGAAGGATCTCCCAACATCTGCTCCGGGCTCATATACGGAATCGTCCCGATGAGCTGTCCAGCCTGTGTATGAAGCGTTACTGATCGCAGGTCCACGGAGGCGGCGCGAGCGACACCGAAATCCAGAACCTTCGGGCGTCCATTGGCCGTGACCAGCACGTTGCCTGGCTTCAGATCGCGATGGATAACGCCACGCTCGTGGGCATGTTGTACGGCGTCACAGACTTCACGGATCAGTGTCAGTCGTGCGCGTTTGTCTGGGTTATGACGTTCCGCGTATTCGATCAGCGGACGGCCATCGACGAGTTCCATGGCGAAGTAGGGCGCCTCGCCTGCGGGGCCTGAGCGAAGTTCGATCAGGCCCACACCCGCTTCGAAGATGTTGGCGATCCCCGCATGCTGCAATCGACCGAGCAGATCGGTTTCACGCCAGAAGCGCGCGACGATCTCGCTGCCGTTCAGGCCGGGGCGCATGACCTTGAGCGCAACACGTCGATCCGGGGATTCCTGCTGCGCTTCGAATACGACGCCCATGCCGCCGGCGCCGATCCGGCGCAGGATACGGTATTCCCCGACGCGATCAGGCGTCTCCTCCGCTTCAGGAATAATTGAGTTCGCGAGCGCTTCCTGTACACGGCCATCCACCGCGTCGTCTATCACGCCCGCAGGCGCCTCGTCGTACGCCAGCAGCTTCATTACGTAACGCCGGAGCTCGGTATCATCGCCGCACGCCACACTCACTGCGGCGTTGCGTTCCGCCGGCGGCAGTTCGCATACGCGCTCGAAGATCTGACGGGCGCTGCGAAAACGCTCCGCCTCGTTCATGATTCCAATTCCTCGGAGAGTTCGTTGCTGAGCCATGCGCGCACCCAGCGCCAGTCGCGCTGGGCCGTTCGCCGCGACATTTTCAGATGGTCGGCGATCTCGTCCATCGTCAGACCGCTGAAGAAACGCAGTTCCACAATTCTCGCCAATCGCTCGTCCAGTTCGCTGAGTTTTGTCAGCGCCTCGTCCAACGCGATCAGATCGATGGAATGGTCTCCGGAAGGCGTCGCCAATTGGTCGATCGAGACGTCAGCGCGGACGCCGTCCCGCTTGGCTGCGCGCTTTCCCCGTGCGTGGTTGGAGAGAATCTGCCGCATCGCTGTTGCCGCGACTGCGCAGAAGTGCTCTCGATCGGCCCAGTCGCCGCCGCCGTGAACCAGCTTCAGATACGCTTCGTGAACGAGGGCCGTGGGTTGAAGCGTGTGTCGATCCCGCTCGTTGCGGATGAATCGTTGGGCGAGGCGACGAAGCTGTTCGTAAACCAGGGGCAGCAGGTCATCCGCGGCGGACGAGTCTCCGTCGTGAATCCGCCGCAGCAACTGGGTCGCCGCACGCGTTCGCATGCTCGGAGTATCGGAACTGGAGGAGTCGTTCATCATCGGTTGAACGGGCGCCTTCCCTCTTCGGCCTCACCACAGCTTAGGTAATAAGGCCTTATTTTGCAATGGGTTACAGGTTTTTTCAGGATTGCGTGTCACGTCCCACGGCGTTTCGGTGTGGTCAATGGGGGAACAGGCTTCGCAATGCCGAGGTTGCTGCGGTAACGCTCGAACAGGCGGGGAGCATTCGAAATGCAGTTGCAACGTCAACACGATTTCGCGGGAGCGGTAGCTGGTTTCATGCCGGGCGATGGCGCCGACTACGCGAGCGCCAATTGTCCGTCACACCCCCTCGGCGACATGAACGGCGACGGAACAATCGACCTGCTCGACTCGCAACTGTCTGTAACGGCGCTGCTCGGCTATGCGATCTGTCCGCGAAGAACCAGGAGGGTTGACCGGGCATTCCGGGAACTCAGGCTTCGCGGAGATTTGCCTGTCGGCGGGGCCGAAGGATCGATGATTACGTGAATTGTCGGAAAAGTTAGGAGATGACGTAATGTACGCTCGACTGACAACGCTGGGGCTCTTGCTCTCGCTGACGCTTCCTGCGGCGGCCCAGACGCCTTTCAACTGGACCGGGAACCAGAACAACAACTGGGACAACAGCGGCAACTGGACCAACCAGCCCGGCTTTCCGGATTCGACGGTTGCCCGAGCGAATTTCGACAGCACTGGAAGTCATCGCAACATCGATCTGCGCGGCGGAGACCGGAATGTCGGCGCGCTGAGGTTTACCCTCGACAGTGGAGCCGACTACAGCTTCGACAGCAACTCCGGCGGGAGCGGCATCATACGCCTGAATGGCGATCTGGATATGACCGCAGCGGGTGAATCAGTAACGTTCCACGACGGTACCAGTGATCCCGACGGCGGCAACGGAATCAGCCTGATTCAGGCGGCGCCCGGCGCGTGGGAGAACATCGGCGCCGTGTTCACGGTCTACGCAAACCTGGGCGGCGGCGAGCAGATTGACATGTTCGGCGATGTAACGTTCAGCCACGCCAACGACTATACCGGTAACTTCACGATTCACTCCGGTGTCACGACACTCGGCAATTCGAACGCTTTTGCCAATGCTGTTGTCACGCTGACTCAGAACCACGGCCTGGACGTCAGCGGGCTGGCCATTGCCAATCTCGGCGCCCTGGAGGGCGACAGCACACTTGATATAGGCGGCGCCGTGCTCAACGTTGGCGGCGTTGGCGGCGATCGCACGTTCTCCGGAAATCTGACCGGCTCGGGTTTCATGGGGGCCGCATTCGAATACTCGGGAACGAACCAATTCACGCTCTCGGGCGCAGTCAGCGGGATGAACTCCATCACCGTGGCGTCCGGAGAACTGCGCTTCAGCGGCAACAACGCGACGCTCGAGGGCGACGCCGATCTGATTCTCACTGGTGGCGGCGTCTTCGTGGTCAACGGAGCGTTACTCAATGTGAACCCACTGGGGGGAGCCGGCGGTCAGGTCACGCTCAACAGCAACACGCTGACCATTGACGCCGGTACATTGGCCACCGGGACTATCCTCAGCAATGCCGGAGGCGCCATTGACCTGACCGATCCGCCCTTCGGGATCGCGCTGATTGTTGGTCAGACGAGCCCCGGCGGCCAGCCCACCACCTTTGCCGGCCAACTGACCGGAACGGGCGGCTTCAATAAGGTCGGCGCCGGTTCCTGGACGCTGACGCACGCGAACACATTCAGCGGCGACGCAGTGATCGATGACGGCAGCGTTATCGTGGCCAACGCCAACGCCCTGCAGAACGCGACGGTGCAGATCAACACCGACAACGGGCTGGACATCGTGACGAACGCAGTCAACGCCAACGTCGGTGGTCTCGAAGGCGCAGGCGGCCTCGACATCGGTTCCCAGACTCTGTCGCTGTTTGGGACGGGAACCAATTACAGTGGCGTGATCTCCGGCGCGGGATCGCTGCTCAAACTGACGTCCGGCAGCCAGATTCTCTCCGGCGCGAGTACCTTCACCGGTGGCGTGACTGTGCTCAACGGCAGGCTCGAACTCCGCGATAGCGCGGCCGCAGGCGCCGGTGACATTACCGCTTCCAGCGGAACGCTTGCCTACGGCAACGGTGTCAACGTTGCGAACGCCATTACCCGGACCTTCAGCGACAACTTCACGTTCCAGATGGGCGGCGGCCAGGCCACGCAATCGGGGGTGATCAGCGATTCCGGGGGCCAATTGGGATTCACCAAGGTCGGGGTTGGTTCGCTCAGGCTCACCGCCGCCAATACCTACTCCGGCACGACCGACATCGACTCTGGCAGAATCATCGTTGCAAACGCCGACGCTCTGCAGAATTCCACGGTTTCCATCAACGTCGATAACGGCCTGGACGTCGTGATCAACGACGTCGACGCCAATCTCGGCGGACTGGCCGGTGTGGGCAATCTGAACATCGGCGCGCAGACCATCAGCGTCGGCGCCAACAACGCCGACACAACCTATTCGGGCGTTCTCAGTGGCGGTGGCTCGCTCACCAAGGTGGGAACCGGCGCGCTCACGCTGGCCGGGAGCCTGGCCAATCTCGACACATTGCGCAACATCGGCGGCGGCGTTATGAACATCGACGGCGGAGGCGACACCGATGTCCTGCAGGCCGCGGCGGGCAACGCCAACATTCGTGGCGGGGTCTTCAATCTGAATGGCGAGTCCGCAAATGCGCTCCACGTCAGCGGCACGGGCGCCGCGACCATAGAAGCCGGCGCCGTCGTGACACTCACCGGCGTCGGCGGATTAAACCGCGCGGTGCTCACAAGCAATGCGATTCTGACAATCCAGGACAGTGGCTCAACGCTCGTGACGCCGCGTCTCGATATCGGCCCGTCGGGCGCCGGCGGCGCCGAAGTGATCGCCCAACTCGACGGGACGATCAACGCCGACCGCATCCGCATCGGCGACCTGGCCGGCGACGATGGAGCGGCAGGATCGTTGTCAGTCCTTTCCGGCGGCAATGTCGTCGCGGATCAGACGATCCTGCTGCGGCGCGGGACCATCGACATCTCCAACGCCACGCTCTCCACAGACACGCTCATCGATGGCGACGCCGAAGCCCATGTGATCTCGATTTCCGACCCGGTCTCCGGCGCAGCCCTGACCGTCGGCGCGAACGACGGCGGCTCGGTGGTCGACGCGCTGATCGAAGACGCTTCGGGCGGGCCGGGTTCGATCCGCAAAGTGGGCGCGGGGACCCTCGAACTGCGCAACGCCAACACCTACTCGGGCGGCGCCGTGATCGATGGTGGAACAGTGCTGGCAAATAGCGCGAGCGGTTCCGCCACCGGCGGCGGCGGCGTGACAGTGAACTCCGGCGGCACGCTGGGCGGCGTCGCGGCCGCGGGCATGACCGTCGTCAACGCCGGCGGGACGGTAGCGCCCGGCGCGTCGACAGGTGAACTGACGCTGGGCGACGTCAGCTTCAATCCCAACGCAACCCTGGCGATTGAACTCGCCGCGCAGAACGACTTTGATCGACTCGTCGTCTCCGGCACGGCCGTGTTGGCCGGCACGCTCGATCTGAGCTATCTGGGCGGTTTCACGGCGTCGCCGAACGACTCCTTCGTCATCGTCTCGGCCGCCAACCTGAGCGGGACGTTCGACTCCGTTATCTTCCCGGACGGCCGGAACTGGTCCATCACGTACAGCTCCGGCGCGCCCGGTTCCGTCATGGTCGGCCTCTGCCCGGACGCCGACGCCGATGGTGTGTGTGATGCTGACGACATCTGCCCCGGCGGAAACGACAACATCGACACCGACGGCGACGGCGTTCCGGACGGATGCGACGCCTGCCCGGGCTTCGACGACAATGCTGACATCGATGACGACGGCGTTCCGGACGCCTGCGATACGTGTGCGAATTTCCAATCGACGGTAGCGACGGCCCAGGAGCTGATTGACGCAATGGTGTGCGCAAACAACCAGCCCGATCCCAACACAATCTACCTGGACGCCGACATCACACTGACTGTCGCTGAAAACAACACCTATGGCGCCGCGGGCCTGCCCGTGGTGGTGACGCCGATCGTGATCGAAGGCCAGGGACACGTCATCGAACGGGACGCATCGGCGACAGAGGCATTTCGCCTCGTCAGCATCGGCGCAACCGGCGATTTGACGCTCCATGAGTCGACGCTGCGAAACGGCCTCTCGGACCTGGGCGCAACCCCGAACTATCGCGGCGGTGGCGCCGTGTACGTGAATCGTGGCGAGCTCACCATGTCCGACAGCGTCCTCACGGACAACGAGGGTCCGGGGCACGGTGGCGCCATATTCCTGGCTCTTGGGCATGCGTCGCTCGATCGTGTCACAATAACCGGAAATAGCTCTCCCAATGGCGGTAACGGCGGCGCAATCGAACTAACATACGGCGGCGAACTCATCGTGAACCGCTCGATCATTGCCGGGAATCAAAGCGATTTCGGCGGTGCGATCGCCGTCGCCCATCAGGCCGGCCAGGCCACCATCACCAACACGATGATCACTGGAAACGCCCGAAGCGGCGTCTATGCCAATGGGGCGCTCACGATGGTGAATAGCACGGTCGCCGGCAACGCCTCGAACGCGCTTGGCGGCGTCAACGTCGGGCCTACCGGCAATGTCACGGTGCGCAACAGCTTGATATATGGCAACTCATCAACAGGCGACTACCCGCCGATCGTCGTGGACGGCGCGCTGAACATTGACTTCACCGGAATCGCAGGCGGCGTGGCAGGCGTCACGGGCGCCGGCGTGGTCAATGACAACGGCGGCAACCTGACGCTGAGCGGCGGCGACTCGGTCTTTGTCAGTTTGATGAGTTCGACCAACGCGCCGACGACGAACGGCGACTATCACCTCGCGTCCGACAGCGTCGCGATCGATGTCGGAAACAATGACGCGGCGACGACCGCCGGCCTGATCACGGACATCGACGGCGACAATCGCATCATCCTCGGCACGGTCGACCTGGGCGCAGACGAAGTCGCGCCCTGCGCCGACGCCGATGGCGATGGCGTGTGTGACGCTGACGACATCTGCCCCGGCTCCGACGACAATATCGACACCGACGGAGACGGCGTACCCGATGGCTGCGACGCCTGTCCGGAGGCGCCGAACGCAGCCAACGTCACGCAGAATGCCGCGTACCCGAATATTCAGGCCGCCCTCGACGCGGCCGGCGACGGCGATGTCATCGAACTCGGCGCGTGTACGTTCTATGAAGACGACATCACGTTTCCCGCCGGTGTGAATCTGACCCTGGTCGGCGCCGGCCGCGACCTCACGATTGTCGACGGCGGCGGTTCCTCGAATTCGGCGCACCCGATTCTTCATTTCGCTGCCGGCGGCCAGACGAGCGCGACGGTGATCTCGGATCTCACGATCCGCAATGGCGTGAACACCGAAACTGGCGGCGGCGCCGTCGTGATCGAGAGCGCTTCGCCCGTGTTCCGCCGCGTGAACTTCGTGGGCAATGGCGGCCCGGGCGCCGGGAATGGAGGGGCGCATGTGCGGATCAGCTATACATCGAGCCCCGTGTTTGACCGTTGCGTCTTCACCGGTGGTGTCGACGCCAATGCCGCCATCTTCGCCAACTTTTCTGCAGGTCCCGTGTTGCTGCTCCAGTGTCTTGTGGCCGACAACACAACCAACGCGGCCGTCTTCGGCTACACCGCGCCGTATTCAATCGTGAACAGCACCATCTCGGCGACTGGAACGACCGACGGCTATGCCATTCGTGTCATCGCCACAACCGCCAGTTGCGTGAACACGGCCATCGACGGGGCGATCGAAACGTCCAGCGCCGGCGTGATCGACGCCGACCACTGCCTGTTCCCCGGCGCCGGCGGCGTGAACATCGATGGCGCGCCAACATTCGTCGATGCCGCGGGTGGCGACTACGCGCTGGCCCCCGGCTCGCTCGGAATCGACGCCGCCGACTTCGACGCGTACACCGCGATCGGCGGCGGCGCGACCGATCTTGTCGGCAATCCGCGAACGTTCGACAGTTGCACGGCGGACTCCGGCTTCGGTTCGCCCGCCTATCTGGATATCGGCGCGTATGAGCGGCAGGACGACGGTCCGGACAGCGACAGTGACGGCGCGCCCGATAGCTGCGATATCTGCCCCGGATTTGACGACAACCTCGATGCGGACACCGACGGTGTTCCCGATGGTTGCGACGCCTGCCCGGGATTCGATGACAATCTCGACGCGGACATCGACGGCGTACCCGATGGCTGTGACCTCTGCCCGGATTTCGACGACAACCTCGACTCAGACAGCGATGGCGTCCCTGACGGTTGCGACCTCTGCCCGGGTTTCG
>ERZ795053.723-NODE-723-length-42038-cov-9.444204_pt1 | contig 42038 bp, 35 predicted proteins | sample MGYA00375137_ERZ795053 | MGnify/ENA primary metagenome ERZ795053 (study PRJEB30182, sample SAMN05720284) | activated sludge metagenome | isolation source: Anaerobic digester | place: Hong Kong | collected 2014-12-17 ... | reverse complement strand
ATATTGACTTGGATGATCTCCAGAACAAGTGCAAAGAACATGCAGATCATCTCGCCGCGCTGATGGTCACCTACCCCTCTACCCATGGTGTATTTGAAAAAGATATTCGTCAGATCTGTAATCTGATTCATGAGCACGGCGGGCTGGTGTATATGGATGGGGCCAATATGAATGCCCAGGTTGGTTTAACCAATCCGGCCCGGATTGGTGCGGATGTATGCCACCTCAACCTGCACAAAACCTTTGCGATCCCGCATGGTGGCGGTGGACCAGGCATGGGCCCGATCTGCGTCAACGACAAGCTCAAACCTTATCTTCCGGGGCATCCATTCCAGCAGATCGGTGGAGCCAAGGCCATTGCAAGCGTTTCGTCTGCACCCTGGGGAAGCGCGTCCATCCTGGTTATTTCTTACGGATACATCCGGATGATGGGATTTCGTGGTCTGAAAGCAGCCAGCGAATATGCCATTCTTAATGCCAATTATCTCAAAGCGCGGCTGGAAGGAGTCTTCGACGTGGTCTATACCGGTGAGAAAGGCCGGGCAGCTCATGAATTGATCATCGATGCACGTCCATTCAAAGCGTTGAATATAACTGCTGAAGATATTGCCAAGCGATTGATGGACTACAGCTTTCATGCACCAACCCTTTCGTTTCCGGTTGCCGGCACACTGATGATCGAACCGACCGAAAGTGAAGACAAGGAAGAGTTGGATCGCTTCTGTGAAGCCATGTTATCGATCAAAGAGGAAATCGATGCCATAGCCAGCGGAGGAGCTGACTCTACCGATCATGTGTTGCACAATGCTCCACATACGCTGGAGGAGATCACCTCGGACCATTGGTCGCATCCATATACCAGAGAACAGGCCGCCTATCCGGTGCCCTATCTGCGCAGTCATTTCAAATTCTGGCCAAGTGTCGCCCGGGTAAATAATGGTTACGGAGATCGAAATCTGGTGTGTGCCTGCCCTCCTATCGAGGATTACAAGGGGGTTTAAGGCGATTGGTCTGAGATTAAGCCATGAGGGCATAGACCAGCACATATCCTGGCTCGAACCATTCGTAGTGGATGTTGTATCTGGCTTCAAAGTCACTTTTGATCAGGAATCCTTCACAAGTGCCTATCTCCTGCACCCGCTCGTCCAGGTAGACATGGAGATGTTCACGAAAATCAAGCCCCCTTTTACCATAAGCTTTATAAATGCATTCTTTGGCACTCCACAGGATATGAAGAAAGTCCAGATCAGGTTTACCCGGATAAACATCGACTTCTTTATCCGTAACAAATTTGGAGGCAATGCGCTGCAATTTGGCAACCCGGTACTGAACATCTATACCGACCGGCACCGGGGCCAGGATCACCGAAGCAAGGTCATGGGAATGACTCATTGAAAGATGGATGGCGCGATCTTCCAGATAAGGTTTGCCATTGGTGTCTTTCAGACAGGGAGTGCGATCCTGATCGCCAAGTACTTCATGAAGTAACTGACGGGCTGCCAGCCATTCCAGCCTCCGCTGACTGTTCATCTCGCCAATCATGGCTTCCTCCACATCAAATAATTGCAGGTGAGCCCGAAACCAGGACTCCGCTTCGCGGATTTCCCAGATGGCCCAGTTCCCTTGGGGTTCAATGCTTTGATGATGAATGATTGGCACCAAACAAATCTAATTGTTCAGTGCCAGATTTGGGTCGACCGGGCCGCTAAAAACAAACCAGGATGATGAAAAACATCAAATTGGGTGCTCAATTGGCAAGGGCCTAATCGTTTTACCCTCCTCCGGGCGTTAAAGGGGAGTTAGCATCCGGATAATGCAGTCATTTTTGCCAGATTCCGGATGATAAAATAATTTCTGGTGAAATGGACCACGCCTTCTGCACGCAGTTCATTCAGCACAGTGGTAACTGTCTGTCTACCGGTTCCGGTCAGGAGGCCTATCTCCTGATGGGTGAGTACCGGCTGAACTACCCACTCTAAGCCGACCGGACGACCTTGTTTGAGTACGTATTGCATTAGAAAATGAATGATTCGCTCCGGAGCAGAGAGTACCATCAAATCATGGATCCGATCCTGGGATCGCTTGATCTGATTGAGTAGATGTTGGTGAACCAACTCATTAATCTTTTGCCTGGATTGTAAAGCCAGCTGTATATCACCGACAGGAACACGCTTCAAAATGGTTGATCCGGTCAAAGCAGTAGCCTGATAGGTTTCACTGGGATCCTGAAATAATCCGTCCAGATTGATCAGGTCTCCCTTCCCGGGAGCATCGAGAATCACATCGGTATTCTGGATGGAACGGATAGCCACCAACCCTTTTACAACCTGATAAACAAAAGGATGCTGCTGATTCCTGGAAAAAATTATCTGTCCTCGGCGATAACTTTGTTCAACTCCTCGGGAAAACAGTTCATTCCAATCATTTACAACCGGAGTGGTGATGGGGTAGATTTTTCTAACTGAAGTTTCTGCAGCAATCATGACCAGCTTTTATATGTTGGTCGTGGACGGCTTTGCATCCTGACGGATGACCGGGGACTTTTAGATTTTCTTAACAATAAATTGAAACCTGAATGGGTGTTATTCCTGATTGTTCAGTCGGCTGATGATGCGTTCTTCCAGCGCATGGCTATCCGGATGTTGTCCCGATTTATTCAATTGACCTTTAAGAATTCCGTCAATTTTGGTGCTTTGACGCAGATAGGTACGGCAGGCAGCACAAATTGCCGTGTGCAGGGCTAATTGGACATGCCCGACCAGGGACAAATCCCCCTGCAGTTTTTTTTCCACCAGGATGGTGGCTTCACGACAAGATACCAACAATGGATTTTCCTTCATTACGAAACAAAGTTAACTTACACGCCTTAACAATTGGTCGAAAAGCTTTTGATTTCCTGACAATAAAATATCTTTCCTGTATAATGCAACCGAACATCGTACTTCTTTTTCTGCCGCCCCCTGCAGAACACGCCTTGTAGCAGCGCTGAATACTGTACCATGAGATTGTCCATTATCATACCCGTTTACAATGAATCCAAATGGATAGCGCGTACTGTGCACCACTTATTTCATTTCGGTGGCGACCTGGTGAAAGAGATCATTGTTGTGGATGGACAAAGTGAGGATAATACGGTCGAAATGGCACAGAAAGCTGGAGCCCAGGTGTTTATTTCCTGCCTGCGTGGTCGTGCCGCCCAGATGGACTGCGGTGCTAAACGGGCACTGGGCGACACATTGTATTTTGTACATGCTGACACCTTACCTCCCGAAACATTTGCAAAGGACATCGCCCAGGCACTGGAACGAGGCCATTTGCTGGGTAATTTCAGATACCATTTTGACGGTGGTCCGTGGTTATTAAAGATAAACGCGTTTTGTACCCGTTTCCATTGGTTTTTCACGCATGGCGGTGATCGAACTTTTTACATAAAAAGTGAGGTATATCGATCCATCGGAGGCTATGACCCGTTGGACTCCATCATGGAAGAATATATCCTATTGCGCAAAGCAAAAGCCCGGGGATATACCGTCCGTATTATTCCAAAGGACTGTGTCGTTTCTGCCCGGAAATACTACCGGAATTCGTGGCCAAGAGTTCAGCTGGCCAATTTGGTGGTATTTGTTTTCTGGACCACAGGATGGGCATCAGGTCCTACATTAAAACAATGGTATCGGCAGTGGTTGCATTAGCATTTCAGATCCTTGGCTACTGTTTTGCCTTGCTGTCATTCAGTGACCAGTCGTAATCCAGATATTCAATCTCCACCTCTCCGGGAATTGGATATTCCAGGTAACGGTTCAAAAATTTTCTGAGTGAGCCGGCGTCTCTACGAAAATCTCCTCCAAACCACTTAAATATCGATGAAACTTGTACCCTGGAAAGCACTATTCGATTCCGCAGCGGGTCATGGATAAAAGTGGTCATCGCATCCGTCAATTGATCGTCCAACCGTTCCGCTACATAAGCCTCCCTGGAAAGACGGGGGCACGAGTAGGAGGCACAATTGATGACGGCGTGTATCCGGGCATCCTTGAATTGCTTGCGCAGGATGCCGTGTTCAATTTGATTCAGATCATAGGTTTCCGACTGCAGATGGATAAAGGGAATATCCCAGACGGTATTCACAAACGGAATGCCTCTTTTGATGTCTTTAATGCTATTAACCGGATAATGGCGGACAATCAACCTAACCGTAAAGGCATTGTATGCATTGATCCAATAAGCCATTTGCTCTTTTTCCGACCAGGTAGACTGAGGATGTGCTGACGCTAACAGATCAAGGTACCGGTTTAGCCTGAGACTGTCCTGGATGAAGCCCTGGTAACTTACCCATCCTTCCTCAGATACATACTGATGCAGTAAACTATCCCAGCTCGTATGAGAGACCGGCTGGCGGGATGGGTACACGTGGGGTAAACGCTGGCCACAGGATAGCAATGCCAGCAGGATAAGACCACTCATAACCATCAGGGTGCTCCGGCATGGCATAAACGGAGGAGCTATTTTCAGGTTACGTCGCGTCATGATTAAACCAGTTTCTGTCCAGACAATTGCGCAAAGTCAGTTTCGCACGATGGATTAACTGCCAATAATTAGTCGCCGCAATACCCAGTTCCTGACAAATGGATTCGCCTTTGCGATCTTCGAGGAAGCGCATCCGGATGCAGTCGGACATCACCGGATTAAGCATCTCCAGGCATCTTTTAAGAACCCTTATGAAATCAGGCTGATCCAGCAAATCCATTTCCTCATCGGGCCACGGCGCCGGAGCAAATTCTGCTTTCCAGCCGCCGGTACTCTGGAAAAAGGCTTCCGAGTTGAGGGCTTCCTCTATCCGGTTTTGGTCCCGAAATGTTTTTCTGAAATGATCGGCAATTTTATTTCTCAGAATCCCGAACAGCCAGGTACGGGGCTGGCTCTCATTCCGAAACCGGTCCATTTGTTCTGCCGCTGCAAGAAAAGTGTCCTGGACCAAATCCTCCGCTAATGCAAGATCACTTGTTTTAACCACCGCCCAACTCAGCAGGTCGGAAGTATATTCCCTGACCCAGATGGTGAGTAAATCCGGATTTTGTTGCTGCATGGATGGTTATTTTAGACCGTTGAGCGACACAAATTAACAGTCTTATCCATTAAAATGTAAAATCGATTACCTTACTCCATGCACAAGAACGAAATTGCCCTGATCCTTTTTATAAAAAATGCCCGCCCCGGGCATGTTAAAAGCCGGTTGGCTGCAACCCTGGGTCCAGAAAAGGCGCTGGCAATCTACGAAGCCCTGGTGGAACATATCCGTCAGGTTATCCAGCTAATCAAAATCACCAAATACATCTATTACAGCGAAGTCATCGAGCCAGAGGATGCCTGGGATCCTAACCAGTTTTCCAAACGTCTGCAACAGGGACCTGATCTGGGAACGCGGATGAAAAACGCCTTTACTGAAATTTTAGCCTGCCATAAAGGCGCAATCCTGATCGGCAGTGATATCCCCGGCATCACATCATCCATCCTGGACAGCGCTTCGGTGGCATTGACGGATCACGACCTGGTTATTGGCGGCACCGAGGACGGCGGCTATTACCTGATTGGACTTCGGGAGCCGGCACCCGGCCTCTTTGACGGGATGACCTGGAGTACAGAGACCGTATTTGAAGAAACCATCCGTCGTGCACAGGAGCTGGGCCTGACCTGGTATGAGCTGCCTCCACTGGTTGACATCGACTACGAGGAAGACTGGATAAAACACGGCTGGGACTTGGAATGACTCCACAGAAAGTCTTTCCGGACGGATAATATTCCACTTCTAAATTCAGGGATGCCAGGGTTGAAACGCATTTTGTACGTTAGCCAGTCCTGTGCGAATCAGTTCCGGATGGTGGCGCAACAAAACCGTCTTCATATCGGTCCGGTCAATCCATTCCAGACCTTCCGGCGTATAGTATTCGGCGGTATAACAATCGGTATAAAAACGGTCAGCCTGGAGTCTACGGGTTGCGTTTAACAAAAATATCTGAAAAATGGTCTCACCAAAAGCAAAGTCTTTAGGCCGATGACTCTCGGCCAGGGATCCGATCATCAGGTCAAGCAATTCGATGTCTCCATCATAGGCAGCGGTTAATCTGTCCACCATTTCCTGATCATCCGTGATATCGGAAAATTTCTTCACAGGCTGCAAGCCTAATGCCCGACGGAAAGCATTGTATCTCGGCACTCCGCGTTCTCTGCTTCGCAAAATGTCCACCGTACCCAGATCGTAAATTGGATTTCCCGGGATACTCATCTCCTGCATGAATACAGGGTAGTTATTTAAGACCAATTGACCCGGGTGCTGAAGGCCAAATGAATGCCACAGCTGAGCCATTTCAACACGATCGGTCAGTATCCCGGATCCTCGCTGCCTGGTTTCAATGAACCGCAGTATTTCCTCAATGTTCCCATGTTGATCGCGCAATACCAAGGTTTCCGGTAACATCGAATGCAGCCGGTAAACTTCTACGAATTCCTGGGTAAGCCCATAAGGTGAGCCATGTTTCTCAATTGGATTCCCAACCACTCCACCCATCTCAGGGTTTTTCACGTTGATATCCGCCACGGTTTTTCGTTCACCTTCCGGATGGAACAATGTCGTCAGCATGCCATACCAGTTGGATTGCAACCCCTTAGCCAGGGTTGCATTTGGGTTTATGACGGAATTCCATTCCAAACTATGGATCTTGGCCATAACAGCGGCATTGATTAACCGGGCGACCTGAAACAGTCTCTCATCTTCCCAGCCGGGATAATGTAACAGGAGATTATCACAGATGGCATTATGTTCTTTTACGAACAATGTGTGCATCATTGCCAGTCCAACCCACCAATTGCGCGTAAATCCAGTGATCTCAATTCCTTTTTTATCTCTGGGAAGCAATCCATTGGAATTGATCAATAATTTACCAGACACTCCTGATCTCACCCGGAGTTGGGTCTCCAGATCACTTCCATAAATTTGTGAACCATCCCACCAATGTGTGCATTCATTCAAATGAGTGATCGGAAGAGAATCTTCACTGCGTCGTGTGAAGTCATTTTGTGTCTTACCCACAAACATTTTCTGTTGGCGGTACTTTTTCCTTGCTGGGTCGTCTGCATCCAGTGGTATTTCAAAATAGTCGTTTAAATGAGGTTCTCCATGGCTGATCCAATCGTGATTCTGAAACTGTATCCAGGCTACCGCCAGCATATTTAGAAATGGCACTTCTTTCATGGCTTGACCTCGCGTGAGGAAAATCCGACTTAACATTCTCGGATTGGGGTACAGTATCCGATCCGCACTTTCCTGCTGAATGGCACCAGGTGGGATGTTGCGTAAAAACCTGGTACCTACCGCGCCTTCGAATGGATTTCTTAAATTGTTCCAACTGCCATCAGCAGTCCGGAAATGGGTCACTCCTTCCGGAGGTACCATCCCAGGATCTGCAAAACCAACCAATGCGTTACCAGGATAGGCTGAATAAAGATTGAACTTGTGCATTCTTTCCCGCATATAGGCTAATGTAAGGATGGCTAAAAAAGCCGGCCGGCGATACCAATTGGTCCAGATCCGATCACGGTAACCTGCTAAATGGCCCCAAATAATTGTTGCTCCATCAATAATAACAGACAAGATATGGCCAGAAAAATCACCGATCACCCGACGAGATAATCGCCATCTGCCGGGAATACGGTGTACTTTACCAGGCACAGGCAATGGCATGGATTTTCTAAGTTTTTCAACAACCTGCTCATTAAAATGGAAAACTTCCGGAACAAACTCTTTGATCTCTGTGGTTGCATTAATTTTCGATCTTTCGTACAATTCCCTTATCTCCGTGTCCTCCGGATGTGCTTCCTGGACAGCGCGAAAACATCGCGAAGCTTCCAGGTAGTTTTCACTGCAAAAGTACGCCAGACCCAAACGGAATAAGATTGCAGACGATGGATCTTCTATCGCATTGACGAACCGGATAATTTCTTGAAAGTTCCGGTCCAAAAGCATCTGGTCAAGATGGGTAGCGTCCTTATCCTTGGGGATTGTCATAAATTAAGCATAAAATTTTCCAGTTATAAATCCGAGCGGTTTTTCAGCTAATGAAAAATTCGGTTTTCTATCAAATTAATTATCTTCCATGAAAGAACCATCATCTCCATGAAAAAACCGTTGATCCTTAAGAACCTGGGGGAGGTAATGGACTTTTTGGACCGCATTGAGAATCAATTGGACACACCAGTTTCAGGCGATTGGGATGCCTACCAGAACCTAAGTCACTGTGCCTTGGCCATGGAATTTACTCTGCAGGGATATCCATTATTACACTCCAAGCTATTTCAATTAACTATTGGCAAACTGGCGTTTCATTACTTCGACTGGCGCGGGTACATGCAACACAATACTTCGGAACCTACTAAAGGCACCAACGCCTTTCCACCAAATGGCACCCTGGAAGGTGTGCAGCGACTGCAAAAAGCTATTAAGACCTTTGACGAATGGCAAGGTAAATTATATCCTCATGAAGCATTCGGTGTGCTCACAAAAAAACAGTATGCGCATTTTCATAGCATGCACATTGCCAACCACTTGGAGCTGTTTAAATTTTAATGATTCGAAAAATAACCTTTGTGGGACAATTTTTGCGCCCATTTGAAGTTATTAGAACATAATCCTCCCGAACAATTCCCCCGTTATCTTTCGCTTCTAAGTAAGCTCGTTTTTCCAACCAATACGTGTACCGGACGCATCAACTATTGTGTAACTAAATAGAATATTGGTATGGGAAAGTGGATTACCACTATGATGCTTCTTGCATTATTTACATTAAATACGCTCGCACAAAAATGTAGTTCACCGACAAACCTTCAAGCCGGCAGTATTACTGACAACAGTGCGGTGTTAAGCTGGGATGGCTCTCCGGATAATTTAACCTTTTCGGTAGATGTGATGCACAGTGGTGGGACGACAGCATTTAAATGGTCTACCACTACGTCGGAAACATCGGTCATGGTTGATGGACTGGAGTCCGGCAGTGAGTACCGGTTCAAAGTACAGGCAAATTGTGATAAGGGAAAAGGGAACACCAATTGGGTCACTTTTACCACCACCGGCGAAAAGGTCACCGGACCTGGCCCCTGCCCAAAAGCCACCAATCTGGCGGTACGAGATGTTACCGATTCTTCTGTGGTCCTCACCTGGCTGCCCAGCGCCCAGCATGTTGACTTCCAGGTTGATGTCAAAAGTAAAAATCATACGACTTCGTTCAGTTTTTCGGAGGTAACCATCGACACCTTTATCCAGGTTGACGGATTGGAACCGGGTGGTAATTATCACTTCCGCGTAAAAGCTTCCTGCGAAAAGAATTCTGCCGGCTCCAGTGATTGGATCGATTTTTCCACCACCGGCGGAGACAGCACCTTCAACCAGTGTCCCAAGCCTAAAAACCTCTCAGTTCTGGAGGTAACGGATTCAAGTGCATTGCTCAGCTGGATCATTCAAGACTCCGCAAAATCTTTTAAGGTCGATGTCAAGAGTGGTTCTCAGACTGCATACTACAGCAAAACCATCAACACCCCGGACACCTTTTACATCGCCCTGGGGCTCGAACCACTCGGCAACTATAAGTTCCGGGTTGTGGCCACTTGTATGGATGGCTCAACCAGCGGTTCCAGCGACTGGTCCAACTTCCGGACTTTGAGTTTACGCGACACCACCGTAGTTGACAGCACCGGTAACCCCGACTCCACCAGAGTCGTGGATTCTCTAACTGTACAATCCACACAAGTCACTGCACAAATCATCAATAAACCCGACAAATCGCAACGCGGTAAAGAGAATCGAAAAAACAGTTCGGCAGAGTTGGTCCATATTACTTTTTATCCTAACCCAGCGGACAATCAATTAAGTGTGCAACTGCCTGAGAACCAGACCAAGCACATGGTTATCATCCAATTGTCCAATCTGGAAGGAAGGCCGGTTTTAATACGGCAAATTAAAGATCCGATTGGCGATGTGCTCTTGAATGTCAGCAATCTCAAAGAAGGTCTATACCAACTCACCGTCCGTTCGGGAGCTTACCTGGACAGTCAAAAAATATTCATATCACACCAGTGATACCATTGTCATTTCAGTCCTTTTAAAAACCTTCTTCTCTAGCTACCGGATCTTAGGATCCGGTTTTTTTTTGATTACCAGCGATCTCCTTTCCATGGATCCTTACGTAATGTTTTATCAAAACCACGTAATGGATGTCTGGCTGGATCCAATCGTTCACGCTCATCCCAGGGTTCGAAGGCATTCTTGATATTCGCCAGGCCGGTGTTAGCCAACTCCGGATAATGGCGCAGCAAGACAGATTTAAAATCGTTCTGGTCAATCCATTCCAGGCCTTCCCTGGTGTAATGGGCTTCATCGTAACAGTCGGTGTAGAACCGGTCCGCCTGCAGCCTTCTGGTGGCGTTTAATAAAAAGATCTGGAAGAGCGTTTCACCGAACCCGAAGCCAGTGGGACGGTGGGCTTCGCCAAGGGTTCCGATCATCAGGTCCAGCTTTTCGACATCGCCGGGTTCGCTGCCATAGCATGTTTCCAGTTTGCGTACGATTTCCGGATCATCGTTGAGGTCGGAAAATGTCCGGATAGGGTTGAGCCCTAACTGGCGGCGAAATTCATTGTATCGCGGCACCCCGCGTTCCCGAGCCCGGAGCAGGTCCACGGCACCCATATCGTAAACGGGGTTACCGGGAATACTGAGTTCACGCATAAAATGAGGGTAATTATTCAATACCAGCTGCCCGGGGTTTTGGGTAGCGAAGGAATGAATCAACGTCTCTATTCCATAGAGATCCGTTAGTTTACCCGAACCGGCCTGTCTCGCCTGGTAGAGGGGTACTTCCGTTATTTCATGATTTCCCGATCGAACATGGATGGTTTCAGGCAATAATGAATGCAGACGGTATACTTCAACGAACTCTTGTGTTAACCCATAGGGGCATCCATGTTTTTCCACCGGGTTTCCTACCACTCCTCCCATTTCGGGGTTACGCACATTGATGTCGGCGACGGTTTTCTTATCCTTTCCTTTATGCAGCAAATTGGTTAAAATACCATACCAATTGGCATTAAGCCCCTGTTCGGCGGCAGCATTTGGCAACACGGCCGGTGTCCACTCCACCGTGTGGATCTTGGCAATTAACGCTGCATTGATCATTCTGGCCACCTGAAACAACTGGTGGTCATCCCAATCCGGATTGTGTTCCTTCAGGTGATCGCAAATGGCATTGTGCTCCCGGATGAAAATCGTATGCATCAAAGCAAGGCCTACCCACCAATTACGGATATAGCCGGTCTCTTCTATCCCTTTTTTATCCCTGGGCAGGGTATCGTTGGAGTTCAATCGCATTTTGCCGTCGATTCCGCTGCGCAGCCATTGAACCGTCTCCAGATCACTTCCGTACAACTGGGAGCCATCCCACCAATGTGTACATTCATTGATAAAAGTCTTGGCATAAACATCTTTCTCACCGTGGGTCGGGTCCTGTTGCGTCTTACCGACAAACATTTTGGTTTGCCAAAAGCGTTTACGGGCCGGATCATCCTCATCCAGGGGAATAGTAAAAAAGTCGTTGCGCAATGGTTCCCCGTAGCTGATCCAGTCGTGATTTTGAAATTGTATCCAGGCAGCTGCCAATAAATTCAGAAAGGGTACTTCTTTCATCTGATCACCACGGTCCAGCAAAAGACGGCTTATGGTACGGGGATTGGGCGTCAATGGATCCATATCGAGGGCCTGCTTGACGGATTTCGGGTCCACATTACGTTGGAATCGTGTGCCGGCAGCTCCTTCCATTGGATTCTCCAGATTATTCCAGCTCCCATTTGGTGTCCTGAAGAATGCAGCCCCGGCAGGGGGAGTCTGTCCTGCGGCCTGAAAGCCTACCAATGCCCCGGCTGGATACGTGCTGAGCAGATTGTATTTATTCAACCGTTCACGCATATAGGCAAGGGTCATAACCCCAAAGAACATGGGCCTGCGATACCAATTCGTCCATACACGATCCCGGTACCCGAAAAGTTTTCCAAAAGACCAGGTCATCCCGGCCATCGCAGCAGACATAAAAGCACCAAAGGCATGACCAACACCGGTCCGGATCAGCCATCCGGGACCACGCTTGACCCGATACTGGAGTTCCGGAGGTAATGCTTCATCGGGGATACCGGGCTCTCCCAATAGTTTTTCCCGTTCAAAATGATACACCTCGGGAATGTCCTGGTGTATTTCGGCAAATGCATTGGCTTCGGATTTCCGGAGCATGTATTTCCATTCCTCCGATCCCGGATCCACTTGGCTGGCCTGCCGGTAAAATTCGGCAGCTTGCTCATAGTCCTGTTTCAGGAAATAGACCAGGCCGGTCATTCCCGCGATAGCTCCGTCTGCCGGTGTACCCTGATTCAGTAATCGAAGCGCTTCGTCGTATTTCTGTTCCTGTATCAATTGGCGGGCGGTAGAGATGACAACCTCTGTGGACTTCGTTTCCATAGTTGATTGGTTTGATGATGAGGTTTATAAGAAACGTTTGATTCCGTCGATTAAAGATTAAGAACGGACAATCAATCCGTTCTGACCCTCATCTAAATTACCAATTTTGGAATACATGCTGCCACTTTTTCACAGCCCCTGCAAGTCCGCCCGTGATCTACTTCATCCTTGCCCGCCTCCTGCAAGGCCCGGGTTAATCCGCACTGGCCAGAAAATTGCAGAGGTCGATCTTGGTTTCACTCGTCTTGAACAAATATTCACCGAACAATTGCCGGCCCGCATTTTCACTGATAAACAAATACCGTTGTTTCCCAGGGATGTAAAGAACCATGGTCGTTCCGCCAATATTATCGCCCTCATGGCCATAAGTAGGAATGCTCGGGTCGCCAAAGGTAAAATACTCCAGTCCCAAGCCATAGTCCGGTTCCGTAGACGATTTGCCAGTGACCCAGGTCTTCATCTGGTTCAGCGATCCCTCAGAGATCAACCGTCCTTCCATGAGCGCTTCGTAGAAAAGGATAATATCCCGACCATTAGCGGCAATACCTCCATAACCCTTCAGGGACTTTCCGATGGCATTGTTCCAGGAAGTTACATTCTCTAATTGACCATCTGCATGTCTCTCAAAATAGTAATTGGGAAATCCCAGTGCCTGTATTTGCCGATCATCCGGATCGTAATACACTTCATTCAACTGCAATGGCTCCAGAATTTTTGTTCGAAGCAGCGTGCGATAATCGGTACCGGTTACTTTTTCCAGGATAAGCTGTAACAACAGATAGTTGGTATTGGAATAATAAAAGTCAGAACCTGGTGCAAACATTTCCGGCTTGCCGTTTACATAGGTCAATTGTTCCATCAAATCCGGCTGCTTAAAAGGTTGATTGAACTGATCCAGCAGATAGGCCGGCAATACGGTAAAATTCGCCAGACCACTTGAGTGATTCAACAGTTGACGTACAGTAATGCGCTGGTAATTGGCGAGTTTCCCAATCAATTTCTCGGGCAGAAAAGCTGCGAGCGTGCTATCCAGGTCAATCTGACCGGATTCGGCACTCATCAGCGTCAGCGTTGCGGTGAACACTTTGGTGATGCTGTATACCCAGGCAACCATGTTATCGCGGAAGGGCACCTGATGTTCTACCTGTGCAAATCCCTGGCTGGTCATGTACCAGCCGTCTGCATCCTTTACCATTAACTGGATGCCGGGCACACCATCCGCGATATGCCTGGCTACGATGGCATCCAGGCTGTCTTTAAGCGGATGATTTCGATTATATTCTACGGTACCTTCCAATGGCTCTACGTCCAGCAGGTACATATCGCGCTGGCATTGATTGAAAGCCAGCATTAAAACCAACAACAGGATCTTTTTCATTTTATTCAGGTTTATTTGGTGCGTATTGGACGCCGATGAGAAAATTGGATACTGGTAAGGGGGTCAGGTCCGGGCTGTATTTAAATTGACCATGGACCTGATAGGCAATAAAAGGTGTCCAGTCGGCCCGGGCACCTGAAGTGCGATAGCCTAATCGCAACTGCAACGGGACCTGCCATACTGCATGGGAGGATTTCCCTTTGGTCCATTCTTCTCCGTTCCATCGCAAAGAGGAACTGCTGAAAAAGGAACGTTGATATCCGGCACCTATAGCGATGCCGGCTTGTAAATGCTGGCCCAGCATGGGGTGGTAACCCAGGAAAGACTGGATGTATACCGCATCTCCCTGGTACCGGTTGCGACTATATCCCACCTGGAGCGTGATGCCTAAGGAGCCGGAGGGACGAAAAGGCATCGATCGCCCTACCTGGATCACCGGTTGCAACGATTGAATGTGAAAACCGGGAGACGGTAAATAATAAGCATGAACGCCGGAAGATATTTCCCACCCCGGGCTTTGTGCCGCCATTCGCATCGTGAAAAGCAGGGGCACCAGGAGAAATACTGCCCTCATCCGGTGGATCTGCAGAAATCGGAAACTCATTTTTTATCGAGGTTTAAGATGAAGTAATCCTCAAAAGTGCCCTGGAACACCCTTCCAATACAACAGCTTATGCCATCAAAAGGCCTACTACCGCCCTGAAACCACCGAAAAGAATACCCAAACGAAATCGTCTTCTCGCAGCCGGCCGGATACGATTCATTCCTCGAAAAGGACGTTCTATACCTCAACTTTGCGTTCCGACGAATTCTGGCATCCGGTTTTCAGTGGGAAATAGTACTTTCCTTTCACCATATTCGGTTATGATTCAAGCACGGTGGATTCATATGACGGGGATTGGTGTTCTGGTGCTCTTGAACATCCTTGGAAATCCCATCCCGGAAGGAATATCCTGGACTTCCGGCTTATGGGTATACCTGATCCTTACGACCATTATTGCATTCCAGTGGCTTGGCGTCGTGTGGATTACAAAGAACTCCTGGAAATACCATCCGGATCCATCCATGGTCGTGAAAAGACTGATTCGCAGTTTGCTCTTAAGTATTTTGCTGGTAGCCCCGCTCATGCGGATTTCCGATCTGGCCATTCAATATTTTTATCAGACCGAACAGGCAGGCCTTGATAATCCGGCATCGTGGAGCATTTACATCTTTTATCTGTTCAATGCCCTGATTTTATGCATTACAGCAGTGGGAGTCACCGAAGCCATTCATTATTACCGTCAGTTGAGAACGATTGAAAAAGAAAAGGAGGCGTTGCACCGCATGCATTTGGAAGCTCAGTTTGCAGGGCTTAAACAGCAGGTCAATCCACATTTTTTATTCAACAGCCTTAATAGCTTAAGTTCCTTAATTCGTATTGATCCGGGTAAGGCTGAACACTTTGTGGAAGAAATGAGCCAGGTGTACCGATACTTGTTGCAAAGCAATCAGGATGAATTGATTACACTCGAAAAAGAAATGGATTTTATTCATTCTTACCTGCATTTGTTACAAACCCGCTTTGGGAATGGATTGGTAATGCACATCCAACTGCCTTCCGAATACTATAAAAGCTGGATCCCTCCACTTACGCTGCAGCTGCTCATTGAAAATGCGGTGAAACACAATGAAGTGTCCACCGGGAATCCGCTGCAAATTTGGTTATCCGTCTTTGAGGGTAGATCGATTGAGGTAAAGAACAACCTGCAGCGCAAACATTTATGGGTTCCCTCGGAAAAAGTTGGTCTGACAAATATTCTGACGAAATATCAATTATTAGGCGCTGGGGAAGTCGTGATTCTGGACCAGGATGATTATTTCATCGTCCGGTTGCCTATCATCCAAAAAAAAAACGCTAACGGCATAGAGCAATGCGCGCATATATCATTGAGGACGAACCGCTTGGATTAAACCGCCTGATCAAGTTACTGGAGGAAGTTGACCCCAAGCTTCAGGTTATCGGTCATGCCGAAACTGTAAAATCAGCAGTATGGTGGTTGCAAAACAATGCCCAACCTGATCTGATCTTTATGGACATTGAACTGGCGGACGGTCAGTGTTTTGATATATTCAAACAAGTCAAAATCCAGGCTCCCGTTATTTTCACCACTTCATACGATGAGTATGCCCTGCATGCATTTAAAGTGAACAGCCTTGATTATTTGCTTAAGCCAGTCCGAAAAGAGGATCTTATCCGGAGCCTGGAAAAATATGCCCACCTTCAGTCCCATTTCGGTCAGCAAACCCTGTCTGTTCAATTGGAGTCCCTGATGGCCGATCTGCAACAACGAGAACGACAACCTGCTCCGTATCGAAATCGCTTTCTGGTCAAGCAGGGACAGCGGCTGCTTTCGATCGAAACCCAGGACATTGCCTGGTTTACTGCCGATGGAAAAATTGTATTGCTGATGACCTGGAATGGACAGCGTTACCTGGTGGATTATACGCTGGATCAGCTGGAAAAGCTATTGGACCCTCATCTGTACTACCGGGCCAATCGCAGCTTCATCGTACACATAAAATCCATAAGCACCATTCATCCCTATTTCAATGGCAAATTAAAACTCTCCATACAGCCGGTCCCGGAAGAAGCAGAGGTGGTAGTCAGTAAAGAAAAATCTTCGCACTTTAAGTCCTGGCTGGGCAAATAGACCACTTGCGACACATGACCCATCGCCTAGTGAGTGATTATATTCTGTTCTATCAGATTTACTCTATGCCCCGCCAAACTGATCGATGACTTTTAGTATTTGCTGCTTGGATTTCATACCAGCTTGCATCCATTTCAATTCACCATCCTTAAAAAGCGCGAGCGTAGGCACCCCACGAATCTTATACTTTCTGGACAAGGACGGATTCTTATCGACATCAATCTTGATGACTCTTAATTTATCTTTCATAGACTGCGCGATCTCCTTGATGATGGGTGACTGCATTTTGCAGGGGCCACACCATTCCGCATGAAAATCGATCAGAACAGGCACATCGCCATGGATCAGTTCACTAAAGTTTGCTTTCATTAATTCGAGTTTAATTAAAAGTCATTCGAGGCAGTGCTGCACACGAGCCGGACTCCCTAGTCCAGGGCAAATTTAAAAACAACTTTTTTATACGATTTAAAGTCTTTGTCAAGATGATCCATTCTGGATTTCAGCCGACGGTGATTCACACGGTACTCCTCATCCGAAGCGCCCGGGACATTTTTTTCTACCATGGCAAGCATGCGTTCATGTTGGCGTACGTCTTCCTGCAACTGTCTGAAGAAGTCTACATGGATGCCTTCTACATGTTCGAGCATTTCCCGGATGGTCAACTTATGCTCATCACCTTCGGGTTGATTCTTCAAGAGCTTATCGAAGAATTTCATTTCATCCAACCAGAACTCAATCGTATCCAGCCACTCTTTACTTTCCTGATGCAATACATCGAGACTGGCTCCCAACAAAAAGTTGGTTTTGGGATTTGCAATTGTAGTATGCATAATATGTTTTTTTAAGTGTCTACTAATTGAAGTCTTTTTGAACTTCCTGGAACGTAAAAACTATTACACATACACATCAATTTTGATAGACGGCCTCCTTATTCTGTAAGGCCTTCAATTGGCGAAACAACTCCTCTTCCTGCGCGTTCAAATGCCTTGGCAATTCTACGTCAAGCCTGACCATCAAATCCCCAAATTCATCCGTTTTTCCATAGACGGGCATCCCCTTCCCTTTTAATCGCAGGGTCTTGCCGGACTGTATCCCCTTAGGCACATTGACCTTCACTTTACCAGTCATGGTATTCACCTCAATGTTCCCACCCAATACCGCCGTATAGACATCCACCTTCGCGTTTACGATGAGATCATCACCTTCCCGGATAAACTGCCGATCAGGGGTTACATGGAGCGTTATATACAGATCACCGCGGGCTTGTCCCCGGGGTCCGGGATGCCCTTTCCCTTTAAGCCGCAGTTTCTGACCTTCGTATGAGCCGGGCTTGATAGCAATCCGGATCTTCTCACCCTGAAATTCAAACGTGCGACGACTGCCTTGATACGCCTCGCGCATGGTTATGGACATTGTGGCCTCAACGTCACTACCACGAGGCACCTGAGTGGTCCTTTCACCATAGCGGGCAAATGGATCGCCTTCCTGCGCGCCTTCTCCGAAGAAAAGGTCAAAAAAGCTCGAAAACCCACTCTGACCTCCGCGGCCGAAGACATCCTCCGGGTTGCCGGAATAATAATAGGTTCGCTTGCCTCCGCCCTGGCGTGGGCCCTGGTGTGCATATTTCTCCCAGTCATCCCCGGCTTGCTGATAATACTCCCAATTTGAGCCCAGGGTATCGTACTTTTTCCGTTTATCTGTATCGGAGAGCACTTCGTTCGCTTCGTTGATTTCCTTGAATTTTTCTTCAGCGCTCTTATCTCCAGGGTTTTTATCCGGGTGATATTTGGCAGCCAGTTTACGGAATGCCTTTTTGATCTCCTGCGGAGAAGCATTCTTGGCCACACCTAATATTTGATAATAATCTTTGTATTTCATAGCCGAACTTATCTTTGTATCGTACAGGTCCCATTTGCACCCGTACCATCACTCACAGCATTAACCTACTATGAAGTTGCGGCAAACAGAGGGCAAAATGGAACATTTATGGGTCCACACACCATGACTGAGATCATCTGTCAGGTTGATCGTGAACTTCAATTCCTATAACAGTCCAAAAGCATTCGAGGTTCCTTAAGCCGGCCACCAATAATCAGGTCTCACCTGGCTTCAGCGGATAGCCTCTATTTTAAACCGAAGAGAAAAGGATTTTAAAAAAACACTACTTTTTTTCGGTTCAATACAATTTTTTAAAATTGAGTCAGTTATATAGTTACAACCAGCCAATCGGAATCTCCCCCCCACAATTCCCCCCCTAATTTGGACAATTTTATTTTTCTGTTCTTTGTTCATTACTGTGCTAAAGCCAACCGTCTATACTCCTTCACAACGGTGCAGGACCAATCCAATTCTTATTATTAGTCGAAACTTACTAAAATCTAAAAACCGGCAGGCGAAGGCATACCGGTTTTTTGTTTTTATGGGATATGAATGTTATCAATCCCGCGGAAAGCATTATCCACAATCAGGGTAAATAAGCAGGCTATTTGACCTCCATCTTTTGTCCGGATAACATTTTCGCGATCATCGTATTAAAATCCTCCCGTTTGTTCTTATACGGAAATTCGAATTCCGGAACCGGTAACTCCAGAAAATCACAAAGCGGTTGCCAGCCCTCGGATATTTCGTACTTCAGCATTTTATCCGCCGGAATGATCGCATTGATTTCATCCAGATAAGCATTGACGAGAGACAATGTTTTTTCTTTATCCAAAAATGTTCCCTTAAAAAATTGACCAAATAAATAGCGATCCAACAGTTGAAATACGCCCTCTACCCTGCGCATGCTATCGGTAGGCGTGTCCTTCTGAAAAAAAGCAGTGACCGCCTGATAAACGGTATTTTTTATGCTTTCGTACCAAATATCGGGATCTCTGGTCGTCAGGATGAATTTGCTGTCCGGATATTGTTTGAGCAACGCTTTGTAGGCAAAAAATCCGGGAAAATCAGTACTCGCGGCAAACCCTTCAAATAAAGCATCGTAATCGGTACTTCCGGTATCAAATAACTCAACCCAATAGTGAACTTGTGATGGATTATTGAGCAGGTTATCCATATGATAGGTCTGTTGATAACCCAATAATTGCAAAGCCCCCTTAAGGGATGCTGTACCCGTTCGGGGCAGCCCCGTGCCGATAACTTTTAACGCCATATATTTTTACTTTATTGAAATAAATCAAAACGATGTCCACGGTATACCAGGTCAAATTGCGCCCATTCTGCTGCTTTGGTTCCCTTGGCATCCTTGAGATACAAATTAGCTTCGAAAACGACTTTTTTATCCGGGTAAGTGATCTCCAGCATCCTAGCATGCGGTGGTAATTCTCCCAGGCGGACATTCCCCGCTGTAATCAGTATATTATGCGTTTTATCCATTGGATAAACACTGCTGGTCACCGGAGTAAATAGATTCAGGCCTTCTTCCCGGCCAAACGACCATACCTGCTCTACCTGCTTATTGACAGCATCGACGCGATATTCTACCGCTCTGGAAAATCGCTCCTTCGTTTGGAAACCGGGACTTAACCCGTTGTCAAAGACCAGGATATCGCCATTATCCAGGAGGTGGACCGAGTGTTGTCCGGTAGGCCAGACAAAATCATCCAGCGCAGTACCTTCCTGTACGTTTTCCGGATACGCCCTACCATTGGCGTCAACCGCCTCCAAAAGGTATTTTTTGGTATCAAGACCGTTTCCGTCAAATCCTGCCTTGTCCCAGCCCTTATGCGGTGCCAGAATCCACTGCAAATTATTTTTCCGGTCTACGCGCAGGATTCCCTGATTCCGGCCGGAAACGATTAAGCCGGCATCCTGAGGGAGTGGCACAATCGAATTAACATGGAACCAATCCGCCGCAAAATCCTGGCCATAGTCAGGAGGAAATACCTGGCGGTCTACGTCCTGGAGATCCCGCATGTCCCATTCCCAGGTCACTTTATTGCTGTTGCGATCCCACTCAATGATGTGGTCAAACCGGCTGGAAACTTCCCGTCCCTGATTGTAGACCTTGGTATCCGACCGGGTTGCGCCGAGAATAAAAACATTCGGGCGCACTTCCACGATTTCATGATTCACTCCATAACCCGGTATGACTCCTTTATCTATTTCACGCCCTAAATCGTCCAGCTCCAGATATTGCTGCCAATGAACGAAAAACCAATTTCCGTTGTGTAGACGCAATGGGGAATAAACAATTTCCTGAAATTCACTCAGATCCAGATACCATCGGATGACTCCCTGATCATCAAAAAGGATATCATAGTAAGTAAACTTTCCGTTTACAGCTATCAATGTCTCCACCAGATGAAGTCCCGGCTCCATAGCGGCCCGGTCCAGTTGAACGACATCAACCTCCGGAAAAAAATCCGGAATGGGTCCGGTTTTGACCGGAATGACCTTCTCCAACGATTGGCCGGTTGCAGTAGTCGCACGAATGACTACCTGATTGACCACATCCGGGTACAATCCGACTATCGGGATTTCATGACGGGTGTCCGCACGCGGGAACGTGCGTTGTAATGGCGTTTCGCCTGGAATGGTATAACTTATGGTAACCGGATCCTTGGTCAGGAATGACAGCATCGCACCCATCGGCACTCTTGGAGAAGGGCTTATCTGCAAGATTTCCGTAGAAACCAGGAGATCATCAAAACTTTTATACCCCGATTTACACGAAAAGGTGCTGAATATTATGACCAGAATTAGCCCGGTTAAAAAATTATAGGTGGCTCTCATTTCCAAATTTGAATAAACAATTAGATTGACTGGCCTCTCCGATCGTCCACTTTATCGTATATGAATCAAATTATCTTCCTCCTTCACAGATACCATGCGGGCTCCAAGTTTTGGAGGTTCAGATACTTCTGCTGCGGAGGCTACCGAGCAGACGAGACAAAGTAGGAAGCCTTCGCAGACAATTGATTTAAAGCGATGTTAATGGTTCGTTAAACCATCCGTTTGCGAAGGTAGATACTTAATACCATCTGCTAATCCAGGATCGAAAGAGTCCGAAAAAATGTAGACTATCAATACAAATCGGTAGATCATTCCAGCACCTCACCATGGCTGCCAGGTCAGAAAAGTGAGCTTTTTTACTGCATTGAGGAAAGCATTTCCATTAACTCCGGGATGGTTGAAACAGGAGGCAAACAACGTTCACCCCGGCATACGAATATAACCGTTTGTCCGTCTCGTGAGTTTTTATCGCGCAATAGCGGTTGATCGTAATCAGCATATTCAGCCGAAGCCATGACCAAATAGGGCAGTGGCATCTGAAGGATCTGCTGCCGGAGTTCAATATGGTCCGGACCGAGTACAGCTATTTCGGTGGCGCCCCCATACAGCATTTGCCCCAGGCGGTACCATGAGGCATACGCAAGCGGATCCAGTTGAATCATGGTACTTACGGCGGATAACATTTTCCGCGCACGATCCCGCCAGCCCGATCGATCCAGATAGATGCCCAATAGATACAGGCATTGCCCCAATAACGCATTGGCATTGGGTAGTTCTTCATCACGAACATCAATCCTTCTTCCCAGTTCCTCCTCCTGGTCAGTACTACGGTTCATATACAGTGCCTGACCTTGATCGGAAAAATAGATATCTACCTGTTCCATCAGGCTGATGGCAAGATTCAACCACCGCTGATCCGGATCTGCCAGGTATAGATCCAGGAGTGCCTGTATCGTGCAGGCGTAATCCGATAAGAGCACCGGTGCCATTGACTGCGGTACGTGCATGAGCTTCTTTGACGACTCATCCAGCACCTGGTTCAGGATGCAATTCATTCGCTCCCCGGCATGTGCAATCCAGACTTTTTCCTGGAGGGCTACACCCGCTTTAACGTAAGCGGAAACCATCAGGGCATTCCAGTCGGTAATTAATTTTTCATCCCGGTGGGGTTTAATCCGGCTTTCCCGGGCTCGCAGTACCGTGGCTTTAAACCGGGAGATCTGTTCTTTCGCTGCTTCAATGTCCAGGTGATGTTCCTCGGCAAATGCATACAATTCGTGGGGTTGCCACAGGATATTCATTCCGTCCAAGTTCCCTGCTTCGCGCACATCAAAAAACTCCAGTAGCCAGGAGGATCCTGGCGCTACACACTGGCTTGCTTCGGCAAAGCTCCAGGTGTAATAGGCTCCCTCGTGGGCATCACTATCCGCATCCAATGCTGCAAACCAGCCTCCATCCGGACGAACCAAATCCCTTTCAACAAAATTCAAGGTCTCCCGGAGTGCCCGCTTATACATTCGTCTTGGCTTATGCCTTATGAGGTCTGCCAGCAACTGTACCATCAAAGCCTGATCATAAAGCATCTTCTCAAAGTGGGGTACCTTCCACAGCCGGTCAACGGCGTAGCGAGCAAATCCTCCTCCGGCCTGATCGTATATGCCCCCTCTCAGCATAAACTGGACAGAACGCATGACGTGCCGCAGGGACTCCGGATGATTGACATTGGCCGTGCGCTCCAATAAAAAACTCAGTGCCAATGCATTAGGAAATTTAGGTGAAGATCCAAACCCGCCATAGGTCAGATCCGCTACGCGCATTAGGGACGCTTCGTATTCATCAATCCGGCTGGAGGTGAGCCAGGGTTGTGAAATTGTTCCGCTTTCGGGCGTAATTTCCAGGCCCTGATCCGCTTCTAATCCATCGAGAATCCGCTGTCCCTGCTTCTCTGCCGCCAGCCGGTTATTCCGGAAATTATGTACTACAAAGCGCATCGCCTGAAACCAGGACATCTGCCGGCCACCGGGTTCCGGAGGGAAATAATTCCCAGCAAAAAAAGGTTTGAGATCAGGTGTAAGAAATACCTGCAGCGGCCAGCCGCCACGGCCGGTGAGCTTTTGGCAAACATCCATGAAATAACCATCCAGATCTGGACGCTCTTCCCGGTCGATCTTGATATTGACAAAATGAAAATTCATATAATCGGCCACATCCTTATCGGTAAAGGATTCAGAGGACATGACATGACACCAATGACACGTGGAATAACCGATGCTCACCAGGATTGGCCGGTCATCTTTGCGGGCCAGTTCAAGTGCTTCTTTGCCCCAGGGATACCATTCGATCGGTTGATCCCGGTGTTGTTGCAGATAGGGGCTTGAGGAATGGCTGAGGAGATTCATCAATAACTCGTTTCATCAAGCTGAACTTTACCCCGGAACGTGCGATAGACAAAAAATGTATAGCTGGCAACCAATGGCGCGCCGATGGCTGCAATGAGCAACATAATGCCCAACGACTTCTCAGAGGAAGCCGCATTGTACACGGTGATGTTGTATGCCGCATCACTGGTGGAAGCCACCAATACCGGAAATAGGGCGAAAGCAACCATGATCATCAAGAGACTTACGGTAAGGGACGAAAACAAGAAAGCTTTCCAATAATGTTTCCGTCGTGCAAACCAGGGAATAAAACCAATGATCACAAAAGCGGATACCGGAATCAAAAGCAATGCCGGATATTGCTCAAAATGATCGGTCTGATGTGGAATCCAAAGCAAGGTGTATAGGGATGTGAGCAGGAAAAGAATGATAAAAGCGACGATGGAACGTCTGAGCAAAAGGGTGATTTTTACAAACAACCTGCCCTCTGTTTTCATGGTCAGGTATATTGCGCCGTGCATCATAAATAAAGCCAAGGTGGTCGCTCCGACCAAGACCGAGTAAGGATTAATGAAATCCAGCCAATGTCCAGTAAATTCCAGGTCGGGACCGATCGCCATCCCCTGCAATACATTGCCCAGAACGACACCCAATAAAACGGCAAGCAGAATACTTGAAATGCTGTAGCTGACATCCCACAACTTACGCCACCAGGCCATGTTTTCCTTGCTGCGAAATTCAATGGAAACAGCCCGGAAGATCAGGAATGCCAAAAACAACATAAACGGAATGTACATGGCTGAAAAGAGCGTGGCGTAGACTACCGGAAAGCCGGCAAACAATGCCCCGCCTCCGATGACCAGCCAAACTTCATTGCCATCCCAAACCGGACCGATCGCATTCAGTGCAATACGCCGGCTGGATTCTTTTTTAAAAAACAAATGCCAGGCTCCGGCTCCTAAGTCAAAACCATCCAAAATTGCATAACCAGTAAAAACACCGCCTACCAAGAGGAACCACCAGGTGGGATAGTCGATACCAAGAAATGATGCCATAATTTTGGTTTTGCTTCCTGTTAAACCATTGGATTTTAAACAATTGTTGCCATTTCCTTTTGTTTCGGTCGCTGATCAATCGGATCATCGTCCGAGGGCCCATGTTGTATCTTACGGTTTAACAGGTATAAGAACAAGATAAACAGCAATGCATAGATTAAGGTAAACAGGATGAGTGAAAACCAGACCTGGTTAGCAGTAACTACTTTGGATAACGCATCCGAAGTACGCAGCATGCCGTAAACAACCCAGGGCTGCCGTCCCATTTCAGCGACATACCACCCTACCTGGTTAGCAATCTGGGGTAGAAAAACAGCCCAGACAAACACCCACAACAGCCAGCGTTTGGCAAAAAGCTTCTTTCGCCACCACTGAATTAGGCCCGTGAGACTGATTACTATCAGCAGCATCCCAATAGCAACCATCAGGTGATAAAATTGAAAAATGGCGTTGATCGCCCCCGGGCGGTCGGCAGGCGGAACCGCATTAAGACCTGGCACCTTCGCGTTCACGTCACCGTTTGTCAGAAAACTCAGTCCACCGGGTATCCGGATCCCAGTCGTCCTTTGTTTATCCTTGTCTACCCAACCCAACAAATACATATCCGCCACGGACAATGAATCAAAGTGACCTTCCATCGCTGCCAACTTCATGGGTTGATTTTCTGCTACCCCGTCAGCCGAATGGTGGCCCGTAAATAATTGAGCCAAAGAAAATACGGCAGCAACCACCAGTGCAATCCGGATGCCTTGCTGCGAAATATGGACATGCCGGTCCCTTAACAGATAATAAGCATGAACACTCATCACCAGAAATGCGCCTGCTAAAAAGGCTCCGATCCAGACATGCACCATCCGGTCAACGCTGGAGGGATTAAAGACCATAGCCCAGAAGTCGGTAATTTCCGCCCGGGCAGTCAACCCTTCACCAACAATATGATAACTGGCAGGTGTTTGTTGCCAACTATTCGCCACGACAATCCATACGGCTGAAAACATCGATCCAAACCAGACGCCCAGTGTGGCGATGAAATGTACCCGTGGGCTGACACGATTCCAGCCAAACAACAAGATACCTAGGAATCCACTCTCCAGTGCGAATGCAAAAATGCCTTCTGCAGCCAGTGCGCTTCCGAATACATCGCCGACATAACGGGAATATGTTGCCCAATTGGTACCAAATTCAAACTCCATGACGATACCGGTAGCAACACCCAAACCAAAGGTAAGTGCAAATATCTTGGTCCAGAACCGGGCCATTTGCTCATAAACTTGCTGACCGGTCCTTAAAAACAGTCCTTCCATGATAACCATCAATAATCCTAGACCTATACTCAGCGGAGGATAGATGTAATGGAAGGAAACGGTGAAAGCAAATTGAATACGGGATAAAATTTCCAGATCCATGCCTTTCAGTTTTTTAAATAGTTGCTGCCATCCGGAGCCCGGTAACACTCAGGGTATTCGCGGAAAATCCGGAACTAAAGTTACCTGATTTATCAACGCCAGGATGCCTGGAGGGTTTACGGGTATATGTGACAAAAAGCACGTTGCCGGACTAAGCGACAACGTGCTGAATGCTGTATTATGGTACTTAATGAAAATTAGACCACGGATGCAACTGCATCGTCTATGACTTCTTGTGGTATGGTCGTGGGGCAGGTGTACTCCGATACGGTAATCGGTGCAGCCTCGATAGACTCCCAGCCATTCTTGATATCCACAACCTGGTGGTAACCGCGGGCTTTCAGGATGGAGGCCATAACCATCGACCGGTAACCCGTACGGCAATGAATGTAATACGTCTCATCCCTTTGGATACGATCCATATTGCTGTTGATGTAATCCAGCGGGAAGTTGAGCGCATCCAGAATATGTTGGGTGATGTATTCCGTCGGTTTACGGGCATCCAATATGGTGGCATCGAAGTTGCCCTGCATGCGATCAGCCAATTCGGTTCCCGTGATGGACTCGACCGTATCTATTTCCCGGCCGGAATTTTTCCAGGCGGCGACGCCACCACCAAGGTAACCAAGGGTATTGTCGTATCCAACCCGCGCTAACCGGGTCACTACCTCTTCTTCACGTCCTTCCGGCGCGATAACCACGATCGGTTGTTTAATGTCAGTTATTAATGCCCCAACCCATGGAGCAAAGCTTCCGTCGATACCAATAAAGATAGAATTGGGTACATGACCGGCGGCAAACTCCTGAGCCGAACGGGTATCCAGCATCAAGGCATCATGATCTTCAACCATTGCCTCGAATTGTTCCGGAGACAGTGAGGTGTTTCCAGTACCCAGTACTTCATCAAAAGAGGAATAACCGGATTTGTTAAGCATTGCGTTTTTAGCAAAGTACTGCGGAGGAGGGGTAAGTCCGGCAGTAACTTCAGCCACAAATTCTTTTCTGGTCATGTCCGCCCGCAGCGCATAATTGGTTTTTTTCTGCTCTCCCAGATAACCCCAGGTCTCTGTACTCAAATTCTTCCCGCATGCGGATCCGGCTCCGTGCGCCGGGTAGACGATCACTTCGTCTGCCAGGGGAATGATCTTCATCCTCAAGCTATCAAACAGGAAACCTGCCAGATCTTCCCGGGTTAATTCACCTTGTTTGATCGCCAGGTCAGGACGGCCTACATCACCCAGGAAAAGGGTGTCACCGGTAAATATCGCATGATCTTTCCCCGCTTCATCTCTTAACAGGTAGGTGGTACTTTCCATAGTATGTCCCGGGGTGTGCAGTACCTTAAAACTAATTTTACCGACTCGGATGATTTCACCGTCTTTTGCCTGGTGAATGGCATAACTGGTTTCGGCATTGGGTCCGTAAACGATAGTAGCCCCGGTTTTTTGCGCCAGGTCCACGTGTCCCGATACAAAGTCAGCATGAAAGTGAGTTTCGAAAATGTACTTAAGCTTCAAACCTTCTTGCTGGAGTTTTTCCAGGTATGGTTGTGTCTCCCGTAATGGATCTATGATCACTGCCTCTCCTTCACTCTGAATCAGGTAAGCCGCCTCTGCCAGACAGCCGGTATAAATTTGTTCTACTTTCATAATCATTAAATTTCCTACGATTTAGCTTTCATTAATTATTAACACGAAAATACCCGATAGGGATCATAGCAGTCTGTGACCGGAGTCACCTCCCCGGCAATCATCGTGTGACAACAAACACACCAAGCACATTTTCTGCCGCACTAATCATCTTATTGTATTGATTAATAACTGATTATACATATATTTTTTGTCACCATTATTGATTCTTACAAACTTGATGAATCAAACTCTGTGTGATCCTAGCTACATAGGGCTTTAAATTCATGAAAAACCATCCTGGGTAGTCAGTCGGAATAGGCCTTTTCGACTTTCTTATGCATGTACAGGTAATTCACGACACCAATGACCACCGTAATGGCCCCCAGGCCGGCCAGGATCCAGACCGTCCAGAAAAATTTGGATGTTTTGCTGAATTGATAAATACCCAGTGCCGTCACGATCAGGTACAGCCCTGTACGTATAAAGGATAACAACGTACGCTGATTAGCGAGTCGAGTACGGTCGATGGCCAGTGTATCGCGGAGGATAAGTTCTTCTTTCGGTGGCATGAAACTAAAAGTTTATTGGTATGAAATTGAAATTGGATTGCAATGCAACCATGGGTATTGCGTCAGGAATTGGTTTGCATGGTGTAGGACCGCAAGTCTTGATCTGATAATCGGCTGTTTTCGGTGCGGTGGTCGAAAGCATTGACCGCGTCATGTACAACCATAAAAAAATGATCTTCTCCAATCTTGCCCAGCAAATTTCCTTTGGCCATCGCGTCTCTGACTGGCCCTTTTACGCTCGAAAAATACAACTCGATGTTGCGGGCCTTCAAATCCGAAACAACCTCCTCCACAACATGGACTGCACTGGAATCCATATTGTTTATGCTCTCCGCATTGATGATAACCGCTTTAAGGGTCTCCCCTTTTGCTCCAATCAGGTCCTCCAGGCATTGGCGGAAATAATTGATGTTGGCAAAATACAATTGAGCATCAAAGCGGACGATCAGCAGATCATCACGTTTCTGTATTTCAGGAAAACGATCCACATTCCGGTAAACACTGGTTCCCGGCACACAACCCAATACAGCAATATGCGGTCGGGTAGTCCGGTAGATCATCATCACCAGACTGAGTATCACTCCGATGCCGATACCTTGAATGATGCCTAGCATTAGCGTCGCAATGAAAGTGACGATCAGCATCCAGAAATCGGTCCGGTTTGCACGCCAAAGATGGATCGGCTCTTTGCTATCAATCAGGCCAAATACGGCGACCATAATGACGGAGGCGAGGATTGCATTCGGCACATCGTGAAATAAGGGTGTTAAAAACAACAATGTAAGAACAATGAGGACTGCACTGATAATCGCTGCAAGTTGGGTGCGGGCGCCGGCCTGGTCATTAACGGCTGTCCGTGAAAAGCCCCCGCTGACCGGAAAGGATTGAAAAAAGGATCCGGCAATTTTTGAAATGCCAAGAGCAATCAATTCCTGGTTAGGGTCCACTTTATAGGTTTTATGTTTACTCTGGATAGCAGTGGCTACGGCGATTGATTCCATAAAACTTACCAGCGTAATGGCCAGCGTTGTGGGCAGTAATGCCTGGAAATTTGCCCATGAAAATTGAGGGAAAGCAAATTTGGGAAATCCTTGCGGAACCTCTCCCAACACCTTTACGCCGGCCTCTTCCAGATGAAAAAAGAGGACGCACAAAATCCCCGCAATAACCGCCAGCAATGACCCGGGTATCGATTTATGTATTTTCTTGACACCCATGATTAAGGCCATCCCACCGATCCCGATCAGGAAGGTGAGCCAATGGATGTTCTCTATTTGACGGAATGCATCGCCAAGGACCACATAGATCTTCTGACTGCTGCCCATCTTGATACCCAACAAGTGCTTGAGCTGACTCAAGCCGATGATCAGGGCAGCCGCAGATGTAAAGCCGCTGATAACCGGGTATGACAAAAAATTCACCAGGAATCCCAGCCGAAAGACGCCAACCAAAAATTGCATGAGCCCGGTGAATAAAGAGAGTGCGATTGCAAGTGTGATGAAATCCGTGGTTCCGGGCTGGGCCAGCAGTCCAACCCCTGAAGCGGTCAGTAGGGATACCATCGCTACCGGGCCGACCGCCAACTGGCGGGATGTTCCAAAAAGTGCATATACAATCAATGGTATTGTCGCCGCATACAATCCATAAATCGGAGGCAACCCTGCCAGCATGGCATAAGCCATACCCTGCGGGATCAACATGACTCCTACCGTCAAGCCCGCAGAAAAGTCCCCTTGCAGGTCACTCTTCTTGTAGTTCGGCACCCAACTGAGGATAGGAAGTATGGAGCTCCAATTCATTTTTATAAATCTATTTGCAAAATTAGGCGGTAAGACTGCCTGGCTTTGTGACGCCAATCACTTTTAAACTTGATCAAATTCCTGGCTAATACGAAAATACAACTCCCAATCCAAGATAATCTCCACGATGGATGGCTCCAACATCTCTCTGAAACAGATAATTGTTGAAAGTAGCCCCTGGACTTGCGTCACCATCTTCCCCATTCTGGATGGTATAATGCAATGAAAGCCTGATTTCAGGGACCGGATAATAGTTTACACCTAAATCCAGCGCCTGATCCTTTCCTGCAAAAGATTTTAACGCTAGCGCATCAGCCTGGCCCTGCAAGTCCATAGCACCCTTAAAATCCATGAGCATCACGACAGGTTCCAGAACTTTGTTCTCCTGCATGGTCAGGTTGTAAGAAATGCGAAAAAAACCCGTCTGGAAGGCTGCGATACGTTCACCGGCAGAACCTCCGGCACCAGATCCCCGGCGGGACAACCAAGCCCATTCTCCGTCCACATTAACCGGGCCCCAATTAAACAATACATCAACTGCACTGGCTTGATTCCGGTCAAACAAATCCGTTTTGCCCTGTACGGCATGACTAAGCCCCAGCGATATACCATGCCTTTTCCCAAAGGTGTTGACTTTATGACTCAAAGAATACGTATCCGACTCCGGATCACCCAGATGAAAGGTCAGTTTTCCGGTAACCAGGACGGAAGATTGCTTTCCGGTAGAATTCCCATTATAAGCTTCGTAAAGCGGGTTAAAAAGACCTGCATCATAGGTCAATGCGAATGGAGATTCCTGCTTTCGCAATAATCCCCCCAACTGTACCCCGGCAGCCCGGCCCGGTCCGGTGCCCATGAGGTGCCGGCGGATGTAATTTTGAGACCAGGACTTCTCCAGAGAACTCACTCGCAGAGCTCCGGTAATGTGTTCTCTGCTGAACTGAGGCGTAAGGTAGCCAGTGGCCAGATACAGAACCTCTTTTTTCGGTATTACCCTCCACTGCGCGATCGCATTCCAAAGTCCAAATGAAGGAGCCGCTCCATTATTGCTGGCACCCTGGGTGGCGCTGAGTAGATCGCGGCCTACCACATCCATGGATCCGATCACACTGATCTGCAGAACCTCCAAAGGCTGGATCTTGAAACCCAACCTGCTTCGGCGAAGCATAACATCAAAGCGATTTTCAACGGGTTGATATTCCGCCGCCGTCGCATCATACAGCTCTTCACCGGTCGTATATATTGACCACATTTGAATTCCTACGACAGGCTTAAAATGTATCTTTTCTGCCCAGCTGGCGCTGGTTGCAGGAGATTGGGCCAACATTGCCCCAGACCATACCCATCCGGATAAAAGGATCATCAGGGCAACGAAATAATTTCGACGAGTATTATAAGGCATCATAAGCAAAACCGAATACCTGCGGAAGCCAGCTCAGCGTACCGCTGTTTGTGTCGGGACAAAGGTCTCCGTATTTTCGAATACCTTATGAGACTTCGGTCACATAACTGTTCCAGGGAGTGTTTGCCTGAATAGTGGCCTGTTCAATGGGGCAGATAATCGCGAATGGCGCCATAGACGAATGCACCCACGACTGCACTGACGATCACGACTCCGAAAATCAAAAATCCGTGACCCAACATGGTGAACATTGGGCCTGGACAGGCACCAATCAATCCCCACCCCATGCCAAATATTGATCCTCCAATCAAAAATCGCTTGACCTGCATGGCCTTGACTTTATAGACCACCAGTTTCCCGTCAATGGTCTTGACCGGCAATTTTTTCATAATGAGCATCGTGATGATCCCAAAGACTACGGCAGATCCGATCACACCGTACATATGAAAACTCTCAAATCGAAACATCTCGTGAATCCGGAACCAGGAAATCACCTCCGATTTTGTCGCGACAATGCCAAATAATATACCAACCAGGAAAAAGGAAAGCAATCTCATATGCTTAAATTTTTAGACGCCAGAAAATGGATTAACCGATCAATATTGGAAGGAGTATCCAGGTCATGATCAAGCCACCGATGAAAAAACCGATCACTGCAATGAAGGATTGTACCTGCAGGTGGGATAGCCCGGTCATCGCATGACCGGAAGTACAACCATCGGCATACCGGGTACCAAATCCTACCAAAAACCCACCTAGTACTGCCAGAAGGATACCGTATGGGTTGGAAAAATTAAAGATCGACACCGGCAGAAAGCCATCACCTTCACGTGCATCTATATTCCATTCCTGGAGGTGAGCAACTGTCTTGGGTGATATGGCGACCGGCTCCGGACTAGCCAGATAATGGGCAGCGATGTAGCCACCTACGATTATCCCAAACACAAATAAGAGACGCCAACGTTCTTCTTTCAAGTTGACTTTAAAGTACGAGAAACGATCCCCCGCGCCTACCATAGCACAAATGTTTCGAAAGATCGAGGAGATTCCAAACATCCGTCCTAACCACGTCAGCAGAAAACTGACCAGGGCTAAAAAAACGCCGCCCACGGCCCAATGCCAGGGTTGACTGATAAATTCGATCATAAGGTTAACGATTAAATACGTAACTGAATAAACCCAACACGAAACCGTGTTGTCATCACCGAATAATTTATTCAGGGTCACAGATGACCGCTCCGTTGGAAGGAATGTGATGTGTTGATTACAATTTCTTTAATCTGCTCCTACATGCCTCCGAATGACAAACTAATCCATCTAATCTCCAGGACTATCCAGCGATGTATTGAATATAATGAATAAACCCTTCTGCTTATGTGATTTTTATCACATAGCATTACATTTCCCACAAAAGCTTGTTAAGAGCTTTAATTAGCCCAAATAGGCTGCAAACATCCAGACCAGTTTTTCTTGTTCGCGGATGTAATCACTCATCAATGCATTGGTTCCTTCATCTTCTGCTTCTGCAGCATTAGTAAGCAATACCCGTTGTTTACTGATGATGATCTTAAAAGCGTCCAGAATTTGGGCCATGGCTTTGCGTCCTTCCGTAACGTTATGATGCACGGCAACTTCGGACTTCTCCAGGTAATCGGAAAAAGTATGATCCGGTGTCTCTCCCAGCGTCAACACCCGTTCTGCGATTTCATCAATCTTGACCAGAAGATCGGTATATAGCTCTTCAAACTTCAGGTGCAATTCAAAGAATTTTTCGCCCTTGATGTTCCAGTGGTAGCCTCTTGTGTTTAGATACAACACCTGGTAATTTGCTAATAAATCATTCAATCCTCTTGCGAGCGCTTCCGCTTTTTCCTCTTCGAGACCGATTCGGTTTATCTGAATGGTTTTCATAATTTAACGATTAATTTATGCTGATTCAATTAAAAAGTCGCCTTTAAAAGGTAACAATACTAATCCCAAACCGTTCTTGAAGAAGGCTTAAAAATATGCAAAACAGGCTTTAACTGGGGCGGAATATATCAGGATGAAGGCAACTGATTTTCAACGGTGGTGACCGGAAGCTTAAGGGTTTTCCACTCGTTCCATCCTCCTTCCATATTAAACACCCGGCTGTTATCAAAGCCTCCATTGCGCATTAACGTGGCAGTTCGAATGCTTCTCCGGCCACTCCGGCAGTAGATAAAATACTCCGCATCAGGAGGTAAGGAACAGATATCTTCCCAAAATGATTCTCCGAAGTAATTGATATTGATCGCATCCGGCAGATGACCTGCCGCAAATTCCGCAGGGGTACGTACATCAATAATGACAGAAGATGGCGCACGAAGGATAGCCTGCCAGAAATCTTCCGGCAAAAGATTGTTTAATTGAGCTTTGAGGAAGCGCCAGCGAGACGTCTTACATGATTTATCCTCCATGCACTAGAAAGGGTTGAAAATTAAAGTTACAACATATCTCGCAACGTTGGGGTAATAAGTTCACTGGTCCTTGGTGGGATCACTCTTCCTGGCACGAACATTTGTCTGCAGTGCTTTGGCTTGCAGTCGTTCCGATCGTTCATCCATCCGGTTGTGGTAATCATCAATCGCTTGCTGGACATGCAGGAACAAATTGTCTTTCCCGATCAGCTCCCGCAGTCCTGCTTTATATAAAATATCACGGACCGGACCAATTACTCCGGCCAACATAAAGTCGACCTGATTCGCATGCATCTGATTAATGACAGACTCCAATGCTTCCAATCCGCTGGTGTCCAGATCACTGATGCTGCTTGCATCCAATACCAGCGCTTTGACCGGCTCTTTTTGCTGCAGGATGATTTGTCGAATGGTATCCTTAAAATAAGTAGAGTTCCCAAAATACAAGGGTGCATCAAAACGGATGATGACCACCCCGTTTTCCTGCAGGGCTTCCGGAAACCGGGTTACATTGCGATAATGGGTCGATTCCGGCAACCGGCCCAGGATCGCCATATGCGGCAGCGAGCTGCGGTAGATGACCATGGCAATGGAAAGCAATACGCCGGCCAGTACCCCCTCTTCAATTCCAAATAACAAGGTTACCAGGAAAGTAAGGATCATCATGTAAAAATCATGCCGGTGGACATGCCATAACCGGATCGCTCCCTGATAATCAAAAAGGCTTTTGGTCGCCAGCATAATAATGGCTGCCAGGATCGCATTGGGTAAGTAATAAAAAAGCCCGGTCATGAAGATCAGGGTAAACACAATCACCAGCATGGTGATTACTGATGAGAGCTGCGTCTTTGCTCCGCTGTCGTTATTGACGGCCGAGCGGGTAAAACTTCCCGAGGTAACCAGTGACTGGAAGAACGCGCCGCCAATTTTGGAGACTCCCAGAGCCAGCAATTCCTGGTTAGGAACGACCACATAACTCCGGTGCTTGGATTCCAAACTCTTGGCAATACCGACTGACTCCACAATCCCGATGATGGAAACGGCCAGTACGGTTGGGAAGATCTGAACCAGGCGTTGCCAGGACATGTCCGGAATTTCAAAATGAGGCAAACCTCTGGGCACCACACCGACGGTATCGAGTCCATGCTGATCCAGCCGCCAGATCCATGTGATCAAAATACCCAGAATGACCGCTATCAGTGCGCCCGGAATATTCTTATTCAACTTTTTTAACAAGAGGATAAGTGCGATGCCGGCGATACTCATGACCAGCGTGATCCAGTGGGTTTCAGACAAGTGGGTCAACGCATAATAAAATGTCTGATAAACATGATTAAATCTCGGTATCCTGATGCCCAGCAAATATTTTAATTGACTGACAGCGATGATCACGGCTGCGGCTGAGGTAAACCCGGAAACTACCGGGTGCGACAAAAAATTGACCAGAAATCCTAGCCTGAGCAAACTAAGGATCAATTGCAAAACGCCGACAGCCAAACCGGTCAGAATAACGAGTGAAATGTATTCCGGCGATTGCGGCTCTGCTATAAGACTGAGTCCAGCCAGCACCAGAAATGCATCCACAGCGACCGGGCCAATCGAAATTTGTCTTGAGGTACCGAAAATTGCGTAGAGTAATAACGGTATCAAACTGGCATACAACCCATATATAGGGGGCATACCTGCCAGGAGGGCATAGGCCATGCCCTGAGGTACCAGCATCACACCTACGGTGAGGCCGGCAACCAGATCGTGCCTGAACCATCCTTTCTGGTATTGAGGCAACCACTCCAGAACCGGTAACCACTTTTTCAACGCCATGAATCGGAAAGATACCAAATCAATAGGGCATGCGGCGAGGCCGGGCCTGCTTTTTCAGCTTCTGAAGACAAGATCGCGCTATTCTTCCTTTTTATCGAGGTAATACAATTCTGTCTGAGGACGCAGCGGTCGGTTGAACCACAAGGGGCGACGCAAGCCATCCGGGCCAGGGGCCGGACGGGTCATATTCAGCCACTCGCGGTAATTCTCAAAGGACCGTTTGGTGTCCACAAATATATCACCATACTTATCGTTGGGTTGAGGCACCTCAATCCGGACACGCTGATGCCAGCAATGCATTCCGGAGATGGGGTCCGGATGAACCGCATGCGTGATGTTCTGATGTACCCCTCCGTCGCTCCAGAAGATGCGCTTGCTATCTTTATCGGTACTTTCAAAAGGTCGAATTCCGGAAAGAGTAGACATCTTCCAGCCACCCTTCCCGTCATTGCTAATCTGCACTGTATTGGTTGCCCAGCGATTGCCAACTTTATCCTGCGGACGCCGCCAACGCCCCAGGTGGTGCGAGCAAGCGACTACATCCGGTGCCATTCCTTCCGTGACCCATACTTTGTCTATAAAATAGCCGATGTCTGTATTCACTTTCACCAGGTCACCAGTTTTAAATCCAAAGCGATTGGCTATCTGCGGATGCATCCAGATCGGGTTACGATTGGAAATTTCCGTTAGCCATTTGGCATTACCGCTGCGGGAGTGGATCAGCGTAGGCAGGCGGAACGTAGGTACCAAAACATACTCTCCCTTCTCCTTTTGCAAACTTTCCGGATGGATATGGCTTTTCACATAGGCTGGAATCGCATACTCGGGCCATTTCCAGTCAACCATTGTTTGCGAATAAAATTCATTTTTACGGGAAGGAGTGGGGAAGCCGACATGAGCAACCCCCTGAATCATGACGCCTATATCCTTTCCATCCTTCCGGATGATCTGTGATTTTGGATCGACGGTGCTGTCCTTGAGGTCGGCGTCGCTCAGTAGTTTTTCATGTTTTTTATAGCCGTGTTTTTCAACTTCATAAGCTCCATACTTCCGCATGTATTCCAACGCGGTAAGACCTTCCTTGGCTGCAGCTTCCGGCAAGCCTTTGGTATGTTCAAAGATGAATTGGTAATACTCATCGATGTTTATCTTTTCCCCGGGGCGATATGGACTGATAAAATGTTTCCGGATTCCAAGCTCGCCATCCGGATCGATGCGCCAGCTTAACTCGATCCAGAATTCGTCTTCTTCCCAGACTTCTCCCGGATTCACCTCGTAGGTGAATGTAAACTCCTTACCCTGTTTGCGCGCGAATTCCCGTAAAACGGGTTGCCGGAAAGCGATCCAGGTTCCCGAATGTGTTGCATAGCTGTTGATATCGTGTCGCTCCGCCGAATGCCCCATAGGCAATACGTAATCTGCGAAGAAAGCGGTTTCATTCCAGGTAGGCGTCAACGCGCAATGCAACCCGACCATCGATTCATCCGACAAGGCTTCAATCCACGAAAATCCATCGGGATAAGTCCATACCGGATTAAATACCCTCGTAAAATACACCTCCATCCTGCCGCGTTTTTCCTTCAGGAAATGAGGCAATAAAAAGCTCATCTCAAAAAAAGCCAGCGGATATTCATCCGGGAAATGCAATTCATTCCAGAACTTTGGTCCGGGAGGGTTATCGAAAAATGTCGGTTTAAATTTATTCCAGCTGTTCGGTGAAGTCCCACCCTTCGCACCCACGGCTCCCATCAGGACAACCAGAAAGTGCAGACAGCGGGATACTGCCCAGCCGCCAAGATTACCACTCGCTGCACTCCGCCAGTTATGCGTAGCAAAACGCTCGCCGGCGGCGCCGATTTGCCGGGCTACTTCGACAATCATTTCAGGGTTTGCCCCACTTTCTTTGGCTGCATATTCCGGCGTGAATTCCGCATAAGCTTCACGCATCTTCAAGATGTAATTATCGAAGGTCACCGGTATGTCCGGATGCATATTTTCCAGAAACTCCTGCCAGTTCGTCCAATTCTCCAAAAACGGCCGGTTGTAAAGGCCTTCATCCAAAATGACTTTTGCCATTGCAAGAAGTACCGCTGCCTCAGACCCCGGGTAAGTAGGAAGCCAGTAATCGCTCATACTTGCCGTATTGGAAAGGCGGGGATCCATGGTTGCCAGTTTGGCCCCTTTCATTTTGCCTTCAATGATCCGCTGGGCATGGGGATTGAAATAGTGACCACTTTCCAGGTGGGCCGATATCAATAAGATAAATTTTGCTTCGGAGTGATCCGGGGAAGGACGATCGTAACCATACCAGATGTTGTAGCCAAAGCGTGCTCCGGAAGAACAGATATTCGTATGGCTATTATGTCCGTCTACCCCCCAGGATTTCAGAATACGGTCCATGTAACCTTCGTGCCCGGGGCGTCCCACATGATATACCACCTCATTATTGCGCTTTTCCTGGATTGCTTTGCGGATGCGTGCAGCAATATCATCCAATGCTGCATCCCAGGTCACCCGCTCCCATTTTCCTTCACCCCGGGCGCCGGTACGCTTCATCGGATAGAGGATACGGTCAGGGTCGGTGATCTGATTGATGGTTGCCGGACCTTTGGCACAATTGCGTCCGCGGCTGCCCGGATGGTACGGATTGCCTTCGAGCTTACGAATTTCTCCTTTTTCCTTATCTATATAAGCGGTTAATCCGCAGGCGCTTTCACAATTGAAGCAGGTGGTAGGCACTATGGAATAATGCTTTTTCTCCTTCTTAGGCCAGGCCGTTGCTTCGTACTCAACCCAATCGTCCCATTGCTCCGGCGGAGGAAACTTGGTCAGGTCGCCAGGTTCAGTAAGCCGGTTTAACGGTGCTTCTTCTGCCTGATGCAAATCTGGAATCAAGCCGATTTTTTCGGCGATGCGTTCGATCACGGATGCTTTATGATGACCCATAAGATTTCTTATTTCACAATTAACTTAAAGGAATACGTTGCGGGGCTTCCACCCAAATTTTCTCAGTCACGTAAATTCCAACCAGAACCAGTACGGCAGCTAAAGCCCACAGCAGTGGGTTATCCTGGGCAAAGATCAACAGGGTTACCGGTATCACATTTCCGATTAACACCGTTCCCACCCAGAATTGATTGCGATAACGTCCTTCCAGGATCATATGCACCACGCGCTTGGCGTCCACCGTCGGATGCGTCATGGTCATCTCCATGAGCATAGTGAACAAATTGATGCCAATACCGATCATCAGGACGCGCTGCAGCAATGCTGTCCAATCCCAGGATTGTGGAATCAGAAGATTCAGAATCAGAAAAGCTGCAGACCCGGCCATAAAACTGTGGACCAGCATATGCACAGCGAGCGTCGGGCTTTGCCAAAAGTCACGCCCTTTAGCCTGTGCAAACAAGAAGGCGGTGTATATGGCAACCATCACACCCACCAGAGCCGTTAACCACATCACCGGTGCTTCCAGCCCAAACCAGCCAAACCAGTTGATCAACCCTAATAGCACAATGAGACCGCCGTATGCCGTAATGGTATAACCACCACGGACCAGCCAGGATTTCCACTGTGGCCGGAAAAGGACATTCAGAAAACGATCCGGGCGATCGAGATCCTTGACCAATAACAATCCGGTCATGCCTAAAAACAGCAGGCCAAGCCCTAAAGCCCAGAAAAATGTCGGGGCGTCCGGACGAGCCAATCCAAATGCCCATCCCAGGAAGGGAATCAGGAAAGCACCGGCAGAAATGGCCTTGGTGAAAACATAGGCGGAAACTTCCCAGCCCCATAAAATACCTTTGTCCGGACTGTCGTAGATCCGCCGGGGTTTTCCCAACAGAACGTCGATGGATTTCGCGCCTTCAGGTTCAACCGTGGTACCCTGTACGCCGGAAGCCTGGATGACAGCCTGAACCACATCCGGATTCGTGAAGGCCATCTTTTCAGCCTGCTTGGCATAATGACCTACCCCACGTTCCTGAGAATTCCAGAAATAACTATTGGACTTTTCGGTCAGGGAAGGATTGAGTGATGCATCATCGGCGTCGATGTAAAAAAGGTTTGGGACGGTCCCCTTTTCCGGTTTCCGCACTTTCACCTGCTGACGGGATAATAATTGGGCGATCTCTGTTTCCGGATCGTCCATGTCTCCGGAGATGATGGCATGTTCCGGACATACGTTGACACATGCCGGCTCAAGTCCTACATCTACCCGGTGTGCACAATAGTTGCATTTTGCAGCTGTGTGGGTGTCCGGATCGATGTACAAAGCATCATAAGGGCAAGCCTGCATACAGGACTTGCATCCGATGCAGCGATTCTTGTTAAAATCCACGATCCCATCTTCACGGAAAAACAGCGCTTCCACCGGGCAGATCTCCACACAGGGAGCATCGGTACAATGGTTACACCGCATGACGGAAAACAACCGCCGTGTATTGGGAAACGTACCTTTTTCGACCTGTTTGACCCAGGTGCGGTTCACGCCTACCGGAACCTGATGTTCACTTTTGCAGGCGGTGGTACAGGCATGACAACCGATGCATTTACGGTTATCGATGACGAATCCAAATCTCATGGTTAATGCTTAATATCGGTTAATAACAATTTGCAGCCTATCCTTCACTCTTAAGTGTAGACGGGCACACGTAGTCTGTCGTCGGAATTCCTGCGTCGATCATGTCCTCAAAGGTCCCGATGACATCGACGATCTTTTCAAATCCACGGGACTTAAGGATTGAAGCAGCAATGGTGCTGCGGTACCCCGAACGACAATGCAAATAATACGTATCATCGCGGTTGATCTCACTCATGTGATCGTTGATGAAATCAAGCGGGAAATGACTTGCTCCATCCACATGTTCCGCACTCCATTCGCCGGGTTTACGAACATCCAGGATGCGAAGTTTTTCACCAGACTGCACCATGCCGGCGAGGGCAGGTACGTCCACCGTATCAATGGTATCGAAATCTTTTCCGGCTGCCTTCCAGGCATTAAAACCTCCCTGCAGGTATCCAATGGCATGGTCATAGCCGACCCGAGCCAGGCGCAGGACCGTTTCTTCTTCCTTGCCTTCCGGCGCTACAATGAGGATGGGCTGCTGCAAGTCCGGTATCAGGGCACCGACCCAGGGAGCGAATGAACCATCCAATCCGATGAACACCGAATTCGGAACAAATCCTTTTACAAAATCTTCTTTGTCGCGGACATCCAGGATCAGTGCATCGTGCTCGTTGGCAGCAACTTCAAAAGCACGGGGAGACAACGGTATGGCGCCGCGTTTGATTACCACATCGATGCTTTCATATCCCGATTTATTGATTTTCGCATTCTTCGCAAAATATTGCGGAGGCGGTTGCAAACCATCGGTCACTTCTTTGATGAATTCTTCGCGGGTCATATCTGCCCGCAAGGCATAATTGGTTGCTTTCTGATGACCCAGGGTATCCCAGGTCTCGGAAGACATGTTTTTGCCGCAAGCCGAGCCGGCACCATGTGCGGGATAAACGATCACATCATCGGGCAGAGTCATGATCTTATGGCGGAGGCTATCGTAGAGCCATCCGGCGAGGTCTTCCTTGGTTAGAGATCCTTTCTTCTGAGCTAGGTCCGGGCGGCCCACATCTCCGATAAAGAGTGTATCGCCGGAAAAAATGGCATATTCTTTACCGTTCTCATCCAGCAGAAGAAAGGTGGTGCTTTCTGGTGTGTGGCCTGGTGTGTGCAAGACACGAATCCGGACTTTACCTAATGGAAACTCCTCTCCATCTTTCGCGGTATGCTTTTCATATGCTGTATCCGCTTGCGGGCCGTATACTATCTGAGCGCCGGTCTTTTTGGCAAGATCCAGATGGCCCGATACAAAATCAGCGTGAAAATGGGTCTCAAAGATGTACTTAATCGTCGCTCCATCAGCCTTGGCTTTCTGGATGTATGGTTCGGTTTCGCGCAGCGGATCCACGATGGCAGCTTCGCCGTCGCTTTCGATGTAATAAGCCCCCTGGGCAAGACATCCGGTATAAATTTGTTCTACTCTCATACCACGAATTTTTTAACAATTGACTAATTGGCCAATGTAATTTGGCTCAGCGATGAAGGTCCAATATAATCAATTGTGCTAAAAACATGAACATTTGTTCATATATTGTTATAATTCTCTTGGAGTAGTCCTTAGCTAGTA
>ERZ795053.721-NODE-721-length-42046-cov-27.896930_pt1 | contig 42046 bp, 43 predicted proteins | sample MGYA00375137_ERZ795053 | MGnify/ENA primary metagenome ERZ795053 (study PRJEB30182, sample SAMN05720284) | activated sludge metagenome | isolation source: Anaerobic digester | place: Hong Kong | collected 2014-12-17 ... | reverse complement strand
CACGACCGACCACAGATTTTGCCAAGGAAGGGTTGTTCAATATGCTGGAAAACAGTCTGGACATTGCCTCCACCCGGGTGCTTGACCTTTTTGCAGGCAGCGGCGGGATATCCCTGGAATTCGTTTCGCGCGGATGTTCATCGGCAACCTGCGTGGAAATGAATCCTGCCCATGCACGGTTTATAAGAAATACAGCTTCCGATCTGGGACTCGGCTCAAAAATACAGGTAGTCCGTCACAACGTCTTTGATTTTCTGAAGATCTGTACCCGAAAATACGATCTGATTTTTGCCGATCCGCCTTACGACATCCCCGGACTGGAAAACCTTCCCGCAAAGATCCTGGATGCAGGAATACTGGCGCTGGGCGGCCTTCTGATCCTGGAACATTCCGGACAATACTCCTTTTCCGAAGCCCCCGGCTTCATGAAAGAAAAAAAATACGGAAACGTACATTTCAGTTTTTTTGCAGTTTCAAAAACATTCCCTACATTTGCACTCCCAAACAATCAGGGTCCGGTAGTTCAGCCTGGTTAGAATACGTGCCTGTCACGCACGGGGTCGCGGGTTCGAGTCCCGTCCGGACCGCTCCAAAAGAAGCCAATCAGTTGATAAATAGCTGGTTGGCTTTTTCCATTCCACTTGTTCACCCTGTTTTTGGCGAGAAAATGGCGAGATAAATAAAGGCACCCATTTTTGAGCACCTTAATTGCGTTAAACCTAGCCTCTCGGCAATATTTATGATGCAAAGATATAAAATAATCTATTCCATTCAGCAGTATGGCTAAGCAATTGGGCCAGAGCTTTGAAGATAAAATGTGCTTATTTAAATATCGATATCAAAATGCTTATAAAGCCTACAAAAAATGCAATTCCAACTGCCCACCTATTAATTTTGATTTGTTTTTCTGCAATTCGCATTTCTGGTGTCTTGAAATCCTTTGCAAAATCAATTAAAGCGTTCGTTGGATAAAATACAGAAGAACAAAACCTTTGAACTTCAGCAGCTAATTGAGAATTTAAGGTAGTAATAGTAAAATGTGTTTCTGGTATTGAAGATCTTGGATTCTCTCTTCCCAAAAATGGTTTTGGATTTTCATCATTTATAAACCACACTTTGCCTTCTTTTTTAAATTTTGGACTAATGAATTCTGTTTTATCAGCCGCCATCGGAAATTGATCCAGACCTAAATATTGATTGTCTTCCAGATATCTTATCAAAAATAATGCATCAAACAAATCTGTGAGATTCAATTTTTCTGTTTCAGGTTCAGAATACATTATAAATGATTTTTTATCAGGCGCTATTTCTATTCCGACACAGTTAAAAAAACTCTTTAGAATGGTACTACCATAACGCATGATGGTATTACCACCATTTGCATCTTCCTCTTCAAAGGAAGTATTGACGATTTTACGTATAAGCTTTTTTTCAAATTCGCTAAAACCTCTCATTTTTATCTCAAAATTAGAACTTTAGGGGATTACATGCAAATAATTATCTATCAAAATATAAAGAGCGGACATGATTACTGCCTTTTGTATGCATGGAGTTAAGAATAAGGTTTTGAGAAGCCACTATATCTCTGAGCAGTTTAGAGTACCCAGGTTCTCTTCCATCTCCTGGAACATGATGGTCTGAAAACCGGATCTTGCTTCGGCCAGGTGATCAATGATTTTCTCATAAATATATCCCTCTTCATCTCCATCCTCAATAGATTCCCTTTGCACTTCATCCGGGCAGATCTCATTAAACTCTTTTATAAGGTCTTCAATGGCACCCATAAGGGCTAAAAATTTCCTCGTCTGCTCCGACAAGACAGCAGAAGACAGGCGGTCTCTATGCGTTGTATTCATTGCTATTGTTTTTATGTGTTTGATCCTTCGATTCAGGTTCTGCAAGCCATCTTTTTACAAGCTGAATAAGCCAGAATGCAGTTTCGTTTTCACCGGCACTTCCTCTTTCCGATTTTAAGAAACCTGCGTACATGTCGTCCAGGAGGACATTGAGATCCTCCAGCTCATACAGGGATAGAAAATCTTCTTTAGTTGTCATGGTCATATCATGTTTTGTGCAAAGGAAAAACAAACTTTCAACACATACAACACAATTATCTATTGTGTAATTAAATAGTTTTCACTAACTTAAGAGAATGTGTAATAGTTACACACTTTCATCATTATGCCTTCGTGATTCTCACAACTTCGGAATAATTCAAGGTGTTTCTGGGAATAAATTGGCCATTCTCTAAACCAAAGAAATCATTCCAAAATCCAAAAGGTCTGCCGGCAAAAAACGTATTGAGTGCATCACAGACGGCCTGAAGCTGCTCAAACTTCCGGATTTCTTCCAGATTTGTTAAATAATAACAGATCGATTCCCTTATGACCTTTTCATTTTCGGGTGTTAAAAGTATTTCTCCGTTTTGTACAGATAAGAAATCTTCCTTTTGTACATGCTTTATTGTTGAGGTCTTTCCCAGAAACTCGTCAAACGCCTCCTGGGTAACCTTTAAATGGCTTTTCTTTAAAACAGGGTTCCTGACCTCCCGGATATCCGCCTCAACCCGTTCATTGTATTCTTGCTGAATTTTCTGGCAATCATTGAATAATAAGTCAGCAAGGGTTTCCTGGGTCATTTCAATGCCTAATCCCACTAAATCCGGTGCAATATAGCGATTCAGGTACTCTGCCTGCTTTTTTAGGTTTGCCACAATCTCATCTGCACGCAATGTGTTTTTGTTAATCAGAATTTTTTTCATACTCATTATTTTTTCAGTCCTCTTATTTTTGTAGCAGTCTGTTCCACGTCCAGCCCCCTTATCACTGAATGGATATGGCTATTTTCCTGGGCCTTCCGGGCATCTCTCACCGCCCGGATTTCTGACATTGTGAAACGTCCAATTTTTGTCTCCTGAGTGTTTTCCTGCTTTTTTAGCTCCTCGGATTTCTTGGTTTCTGAGGCAATTTTCACCGAATCTTGTTTCTCTGCCAACTCATCCAACACGTCTATGAGAGGCTGTATTTGCGCCCGGACTTCCTCTTTAATCATTTCAATAACATCGTTTTCCATAATCATTTTATTAGTTAATTTTTTGGCCCTTTTTCTTTGGCCACTTCTTTCATTATTTCCAAAAACAGGTTGGTCTTATTCATCTCATCGGCCTTCTCAATCCAAATATCCGGGACTTCAAGAACGCCACTCTGCAAGGCACTCAGAAGGGCAACAATTGAAACCCGATCTTTAACCTCAACAAGTGCTGTAATCGGGCCGGGAAGGTATTTTATTCCCTTTCGATTATCTGACTTACGGATAATATCATTTAAGTGTTCAATATCCTCCACATAGTTTTTTAAGAGAGGTCCCATTTCCGGGATATCCAGCAGATCAAGCTTCCCTGAAACAATGGCCTCTTTTATCGTCTCTTTAATCGATTCGTTTACTTTTACTCTCATAACTCTTCTTTTATTGCTTCAATTATTGTTGTCAATTGTTCTTCCGTTAAAGTATTCAGGTCTACCTTGGCATCCATAGCCTGGAGCTTCGGGACAATAAACGGAAGGATCTTGGCAATGATTTCCCACCGTTCCCGTGGTTTCATGGCCTTTAAATCTGTCTCCAAAGTCTTTGAATGTGTGTTAAACAGATCCAGCAGCCATTTCTTCACATCATTGGTTACTTTGTTCTTTTTCCCTTTGGGCCTTCCTGCCGGATTCCCACTTTTTCCCTTTTCAAATGGCATTGTTACACTCTCTTTTATTGTTGTTTGCAATCTACTGTCATTGCCTTATTCACATCATTAACGGATCGAGCGACAACATATTCTCCACCTGCTGCCCTGATTTCTTTAGCACAGCGTATTTGCGCATCACTTAAAACGTCCCGGCCCACTTTTACCTCAATGCCGTAAAACCGCCCAAAAGGGCCAATTATGACAATGTCGGGGAACCCCTGCTTTGTATGGCTTTTTCTATAACGGCCAGTTTTAGAATCATAAATTCCCACATTATTGATCCGGGAGGCAAAATACCCCCTGGACCTGGCCCAGCGAAGGATCAGTCTTGTAAGATCATTGGCTGAGGACTGGCCAGGTTTTCTGTATCGGGATCGCTGCACTTGTGTTAATGGAAATAGTGTCTCTCTCATCATATATCTCATCTCTCAAGTATATTGGTATATGTGTGGTATATCTTTGGTATATGTATACTGTGGTATATTGGTTGGTATACGAGTATACCGGCCTATATATATAGGCCGTATACCGTATACCATATACCTACCCCATATATATCCGTCTGCAATACTCATCTCCATTCTTAATTAATATACCTAGATTCATTGCTTCCGGCAGGTGTTTCTTCGCTGTGGCTTCGGCCAATCCGGTAGCCTCCATATATGAAGAAATCATCTTTGTATAGGTTAATGACGTACCAGGCTCCATGAAACGATTGAAATTTTCTATTATGGTATTCTTGCGTTTTTCTGAGGGCGTTAATGGAGCTTCAACAAAAACCTCTTGTGGCAGGCCGTCTTCTCGGATCTGGAAAGTAAAATCTTCAACGGGCAGGTTTCTGGTGTCTGTTTGCGAAACTTTATAATATGATCCCTCATCATTGCCGGATCTGGAAACCTGAAACACATCGGAACATTTATTCAAAAGTTCGGTCCCCAAATGGCCACGCATATTGTTGTCGGCCTTATTTTCATGTAATACGGTTATTATGGCGCACTTTTTCTGTCTACTAAGCTTCATCAAAAGGTTTACAACCTTCGAGCTTTGGGATATGTCGTTAAAATCTGTGATGAGATCCCTAACCCCGTCAATGATTAAAACATTGGGGCTATAAATATTCATAAGCATAGTGACTGCCTCAAGGCGTTCATTGGCTGAGAAATCCCGGAAATTAAAGGTGAGTAACTTATCATTGTCCCGATCATCCGGAAACCCGGCCATCCTCAACGCTTTTTTTATCATAGTCTGGAAGGTGCTCATACCTTGTTCTGTGTCAATGATCAGAGTGGTCAAATTGTCTTCCAATGCCTTATACATAGCAAAGGATCCCCGAAGCAATGCTGCTAAAAGAATTATTATAAAATGTGTCTTACCTGACTTGGCACGCCCCTTTACCGCCATTATATCACCTTTCCGAAGGAATGACCTATCCTTGTATGTTAATAAGAAGGTTTGGTTTTCGTAAAGATCAGCAACCGACATTTTGCTCCGCATGAGATCCTCAACGGTAAGTTCTTTTTCTCCGGGCCTGCTGGCTCCTATTTTCTGTAAAACTTCATTATCTATCATCCCCGATCCGCCCCCTCCGGATATACACAGATTAGGGCCTTCCTGTTAATCAGATCTATTGTTGCAATACCCTTTCCGCTCATGCTGAGGGGCAGGGTGATGATCGCTGCACTCAGCCCCTTTGGTAACTGCTTTAAGTAGCTATAAATAAGTCCCCATATTTCATATTTCTGATCATCCAGAACATCGATTGCATCCTGCATGCTGGAAAGTTCATCAATGAGAAATTCACGTTGTTTATCTGACATTTTGTTCCCATATGTTGCCAATCTCCTTTCCCTGGTTGCCACCAATTTTCTCATGCCGGAAAGTGGATCTGAAATATTATTTAATCTGAGGTCTTTATGCTCAAACACAGCTCCGATCCCGGAAAGATCTACCTCGTGAAGATTTTCTAAGATTCGTTGGACGTTTGCGTTTTGCCGTCTATCACATTGTGTACATTCCTTTTTCACGATTACCCCCTCCCAGACAACAGTTTTTCAATATCTGATTTTCTGTAACGTGTCTTTGTCCCAATCTTTATAGGAACCAAATAACCGGCTTTGGCCCATCGCCAAAGAGTGCTTTTATCCACATCTAAAATTTCCGATACTTTATGCGTAGATAAGAGCATGTCGGCATTTTGTGCCTCAACTTCCCGTTTTGCCTTAACAAAAACATCTGCAACAATCTTCTGCATCTTTTCTGTCAATTCCTCTTCTGAAATCATTAGAACCGTTTTTTCCATATACCTCATTTTTTCACAATTATAGGTTCCCCTATTTCCAAGTAAACGGGAAAACAAAACAAGCGACTGAAATTCAACCGCTTGCACAAAAGTTAAGGTAAATAAAAGGTAAATGAATCCTATTTACTAAAACATTCAAACAATCTCAAATACTCCCCAAATCCTTCTAATTGCTGTGGTTTATAATAGGTTGAACCCCTCCCCATAAAGGCATAAAAGATAAATAACCATTCCTTGAAAGATTTCACTTTGTCCTGGAGAACCCAGTCTTTATATATTTTATTAGCAACAACAGCTATATGCCTATCATCGGCACTTAATAGGTGTTTATTGATCTCCTTTATTAAAACGTCAAAACGTGTTATGGTCATACGGTCAGGACCGGTGTCAAATGGTTTCTCGTAAAATGTCGGGACAAAATAGGCCTTAAAATCCTCCTTGCTTATTTTGGGCTTTAAGTCTCCTGGGCCTCCCCTTTGAAGAACATCAATATATTCCAGTAATTTGATATATGCTTCGTGTTTTCTCAAAAGATCAAAAGTCAATTCGAACATTGGGCTGGTATGTAGTTGGTCTATTTCATCAGCCATTTTATCAATCCGTTTCTTTTCGGCACTTCGTTTTTCTATCTCTACACTGAGAAACAATTCACGTGATACAGATTTTGTTTCCTTCTGCCATCTTTTGAAGTCTTTATCAAACCTTATGGCAAAATCAATTTTCTCATATTCTGTTCCACTCTTTGGAACCTCAACAAGTTCATGTTGTAACTTTGTAAGTGTATAAATAAGCTGTCTGGTCTTTTTTCTGAGGCATTCTCCCTCGAAATTTGCTTTTTCAATGGATTTCATCAGGTCTCCATCAAAGTCCCCATTTTCAAAATAATTATGCATTTTCACCTCCTGTTATATACATTTTTTCCCATGCTTTCCGCATAAGCTTAGCATGCTGTTCTTTCGTGATCCGGACGTATTTAATGAATGATTTCTCCGTTTTATGCCCCGATATTGCCATGATTGTGTATGTAGGAATACCCCTCAGATACATATTGGTACAGAAGGATCTCCGTCCGGTATGTGTTCCAATAAGCTCATACTTTGATTTTCGCTCAGTTTGAATCTTACCGCCAATCGTTTTACGTATGGTTTCCATCTGATCAATCCCGGCTATTTTTGCAACCTCTTTTATATATTCATTAAACCGCTGGTTACTCATAGGTGTCGGCATTTGAAAATTATACTTTTCCAGAATCTTTATAACAGCCGGATGCAATGGTATGATAACCTTTTCATCCGTTTTGCGCTGTCTGAAGGTAATAATCCCGTCTTTAATGTCTGTACGGCTAATCTTTTCAGAATCAGAATAACGGCACCCAGTCCAGGCCAACAATAAAAACCAGTCCCGGACTTTGTCAAGTTTATCGGATAATTGGCAGTCTTCAATCTTTCTTAACTCTTCTTCATCCAAATAAACAGTATCAACATCTTCTGTAAAAACATGAAAATTTGTTATATCTGCCAGAAGCTGTAATGATTTTGGGGCAGAGTTAATGAAGGTTTTCAGGTTCTTTATCTGCTTGCCTATATGGTTATTCGAAAACGGCACATTCTGAAGATATGCCACATATTCCTGGTAAAATTCTGTATTAATATCCTCAAAATTGAAATCCTCTCTTCCCATAGAGGATGCAAAACTCTTCAAATGGTCCAGAGCTCTTTTATATTGTTGTATCGTTGTCTTCATTATCTGTCTTCCTGTTCTTATGTCTTTTCGTTGTTCAGCATCAATAATAAACCCTTCAATGTACTTGAATAAAGTTATAGGTCCTTCTTCAGGTTCGGGATTTTTGGGTTCATATTTCTCCGGGAAATGAAATTTATCAATAAGAGTTTCCAGCCAGTATTTATTTACTTCGGATCGATCGGCTGTCAGATAGGATTTTGTGATATATTCATTGAGTGTAGCCAGTATCTTATCTTTATTCGTGAGATCATTGACCAATTCTTTTTGTTGAGGATTGAGCAAACGAAATGCCGGGACGATTACCTTCTGCTTTTTAGTATCCCAATATTCAGGATTTATGTATATACCTGATTTTGTCCTAAGATTGGTACGCCCATGATAAAAACGAATTAGAATAGCAGCCAGCTTTGTGGTTTTATCAATCTTTGGGGAAATTGAATACAATACAGTTGCCATAGTATAAAAGTTTAACGCATCACAAAAATAGAGAAAACCCGCCAAAAATACAAATTTTTGGCGAGGTAAATAAAATCTGCTACTATTCCTTGCAATTCGTGACAATAGATTTACAATTCTTAATATTCTAATTTACAGATTATAATTAGCGTTAAACACTATAAATCAATGGATATTGAAAAGTGGCGAAATTGCATTTGGGCAGTCCCGTCCGGACCGCTCCAAAAGAAGCCAATCAGCATCAACTGATTGGCTTTTTTCATGCATTCCGCTGTGAGGGCATAAAATTCTTAAAGTACTGATTTCCAGGTAAACGAACAATGTGTACGTTGTACCCAAATTTCGGGTGCTCAATCCTTGATGCAACGCACAGCAAACCCGATCCTCCTGGTGGCGAGGTCTCTGAGCACACCTTTTTCATCAATATCTATCCACCGGAACCTGGCTGAATCTGTACCGTCAGCTGTAGCACTCCACCAGAAGCCGGAGTCACCAATGCCATAGAAAAAACCATCGTGGCCAAAGAAGCCCCCCGGAAGCGCCGAAAAACCCGACTTGTTTTTGTATTCAGGATAATCGGTATTTCCCGCTGCACCTTCAACTAACGAGGAATCCCATCCACTATCAGTAGCCATTGATTTGGCAATTTTATCCCGTACACCATCTCCGAACTCAGGACCTGTGGTGCCATCATAATTGAAGCCGTTATTAGCCAAATACGTTTCCAATTGTGTCCATTCTTCATCACTGGGCAGGTGCCAGCGTTCGGGACAAGCCGTCTGGGCTGCCGGCCAATTATAGAGTACTCCATAAGTTTGGTAATTGGTTGTGGCTTTCGCAGCAGAAACATCTGTTCCTTCATAACCAGATACATAATAACAACTGGTTTCATCGGATTTTATAGACGGACTCTCAACAAGGGGAAGATATGCCATGTTCTCTGTCATCCAAACCTGAGAGCCAATGGTTATTAATTTATACAACCTCTGATCCCGGGGATCTTCAATGGCATCGTTCCATTCTTCACTCTCTGCATCCAGCGAAACCCGGTATTTCTTACCTCGTGAAAAACCATCGGTTGGCGGAGTTTTTGATAAGGCCTTCCACTTCCCGTCAATTTTAAGGGCAATGTTCATGTCTTCGCTCTGCGCTCCCGGTAATATCATTATGTATAGGCTAACAGCCTTTTCTGACGATAGAGAGACTCCGGAGCCAAGGGTGACAGACACATTGTTTGAAGTGCTGCTTGTTGTAATGGAATAGGGATCAGCTCCCGGATTTTGTGTCAGGTCAATGGTGCCTTCACAAGCCAATGGATCCACCCCATTAAGGCGTACATCAGATAATGTACCGTTTCCAATGATCTGGAATTCAATCATGGAAAACACATGATTAAATGACAGATTCACTGCACCGCCCGCAGTAACTGTATCAGGAGTAGCCACCATATAATCCAATGCTCCTATATGGTCACTATTTCCGGCTGCAGACTGGCTTTGTGCCGAGGGAAGGAAAATGGGAACTGCAGTCTCATCCGCGGAATATTCTGAATCATAGGGATAATAAGCGTAAAAATTGTGCATAGATTCACTTCCCCAGTAAAGAGAACCCGAAAAACTTGAACGTTTTGCCGAGGCCTGGGCCGTAAAGGCAAGGTTTTTGGCGGGATTTGCTTCCGGAGTTCCATCACTTGTAGCTTTGGCATGGGGAGAAAATATCCCGATTTTATCTCTTCCCTCAACCCAGAGTGTCTCCACCCCTGATAACGTGGTTTTTGTTTCCGGCACGTTCGCTAACACCTTCTCCTGAACTGCTTCTGCCGTAACAGCAATGGTTCCGAAACCGGTTGAATCGGGTGCTTCCTGTAAAGCACATGCACTTATTGCCGTTGCAAAAAAAACGGCTAATGAAAATTTCACTGTATTCTTCATAACAAATGTCTTTACCACGTGATAGAACCCCAATCGTCAGTACTTGAAGAAGCGGCAAAGCCTTTCTCCGGGGACAGGTATTTGTTTTGATTTGTTTCTCTCATAAGTACGTTGGGGGATTCTTTGGGTAAAAGCATAATGTTATAAAATAATTTAAAGTCGCGAATATAACCTATATTTTTCACATAGAAACGTTGATGAAGAAAACAATGTGTACGTTGCACACTTCGTTCTTTTAATTGATTATAAGGAAGTTAGTAAATTAGTACCCCCGGGGGTCGATTTTCATAAAGTGCTGATTGTCAGGCAAACGAACAATTGGTACGTTGCACACATTGTTCTTTCTCTTGATTATCAGGCAAATGCAAAAATTCACCCCAAGGGGTCGATTTTCATAAAATGCTGATTTTCAGCTAAAAGAGCAATGTGTGCAACGTACCCGAATTTTCGTTATCTTAGCATTCCGGCAGGGCTACTGATTATGAAAGGCATATTCTATAAAATGCTTACGATTACGGCACTGATAACAGCGGTGCCATTGGTGTTGCGATCACAGACAGTTCCCGATTCAACTGCAAGCACCTCAAAGGGCCAAAGGGCTGCAGTTGTTCGCCTGGATTCCACAGCCCTTTCCGCTGCAACCCATCACCCCACTCCGGCAGATTCTTCCGCTATCCCCGTTCACCCCGCCTTACCGGATTCGTCTGCTATCCCCGTTCGCACAACTTTACCGGATTCATCTGCTATCCCCGTTCGCACTGCTTTGCCTGATTCTTCCGCCTCGCCAAGGCGCTTTTCTTCTTATCAGATTCGCATCACACCGCTGGTGAGGACGCTGCAGGTAACGGAAATATCCTCCAACTCGGCATATATTTCCAGCAGGGTAATTTCCCTTTTCAATCTCACGGTTTTTGCACGAGGGGTGTGTTGGAGTACTTCCGAAAATCCCACCATTGCGGGAAAGGTGACTATTGACGGGCATGGTGCAGGGGAATTCACAACCCGGTTGACCGGTCTGACTCCCAATACCACCTATTATATAAGGGCGTATGCCGTTAATTCGGAGGGTTTTGCTCACGGACAGCAGGTGATCTTTACCACCCCGGAACCGGAACCTGAGCCGGAACCCCCGCCCCAACCGGAACCAAGACCGGAAGCAGCACTGATACCCGGACTGGAACCGGGCGCCATTGTCCCCATCCCGGATGCGGGATTTAAAAGCTATTGCCTTGAATGGTTTGACACAAACGGAGACTATCAGATTTCCGTAGAAGAAGCAGCAGCAGTGACAGAAATAAAATGTCCTTTTTACAACATAAAGTCTTTGCAGGGCATTGAATATTTCACCGGGTTAAAGAACCTTTCCTGCTGCGACAATGACTTGACAACATTGGATGTAACCTACAACACGAACCTGGTTTACCTTAATTGCAGCAACAACCGCTTATCCCAAATAGACCTGCGCTATAACACTGCCCTGTACGATTTGAATTGTACCGGGAACCAACTCAAATACTTGGAGTTATCATACAACACCGCTCTGCAAACCCTGTTTTGCGGTTACAACCAGCTAACCACACTGGACCTGATCCATAACAGTGAACTGCTTTGGATTATCTGTGATTGCAACCAGCTGACAACACTTGATGTGAGCAACAATCCTAACCTGTTGCGACTTGAATGTGTAAACAACCTGATCACATCTCTCAATGTGAACGGCGCAGCTTCGTTAATGTCCCTGGATTGCTCACGCAATCATCTGACTACAATAGATATCAACGGATCCCCAAGCCTGACGTCCCTGGTTTGCCGGGAAAATAACCTGACCATACTGGATGTATCGGGGAACGATGTCCTGACCCAGCTATATTCCCTGAACAACCTCAATTTACGTGAAATCTGGCTTAACAGCGGACAAAACATCAACGATCTGCAGAAAGATGCGCATACTATAATAAAATACAAATAAAGCATGGATCCGGCACACAATCATCACAATTTCATTGAAGGAACCGTTAAGGTCCCCGGCGGTAATATCTGGTATAAGATAGTGGGGGCTGACAAAAAAGGCATTCCCCTGCTGACCGTGCACGGAGGTCCCGGAGCTCCCCATCAATACCTGAATCCCTTGCAGGCCCTGGCAAATCAACGCCCGGTGATTTTTTACGACCAGCTGGGCTGCGGCCGTTCGGACAGGCCGGAAGACAAAAATTTATGGACGGTGGAACGTTTCACGGAAGAACTGGATATGCTGCGACATACACTTCAATTGGAAAAAGTCCACCTGCTGGGACAATCCTGGGGCAGCATGCTGGCCGTAGAATATATACTTCGCAAAAAGCCTTCGGGCATACAATCGCTCATCCTGTCCGGCCCTTACCTGAGCAGCCCGCTTTGGGCAAAAGACCAGAGAAATTGGATAGATCAGCTTCCAAATAAAACCAAACAAACCATCTTAAAATGCGAAGCCTCTGAGGATTTCACCAACCCGGCCTACCAGGACGTGGTCATGGAATTCTACAAACGCCATCTTTGCCGTATGGATCCCTGGCCCCCGGAACTCTATCAATCCATGGAACAGATGAGTACCGATGTTTACCAGTACATGTGGGGGCCGAGTGAATTCACCCTGACCGGAACCCTGAAGGAAGCCGATCTGACCCCTCAACTGCCCTTGCTGAATCTGCCTGTCTTGCTTACCTGCGGCCAATTTGACGAGGCCCACCCTCAAACCGTAGCCCTATTTAAAAAACTGATCCCCGGTGCCCGAATGCACACCTTCCGGGGCGCCTCTCATTCCCATATCCTGGAGCAGCCGCAAAGGGTACGACGTACACTTTGTTCTTTTCTCAGATCTACAGACAGTTAGCAAAATCGACCCCCGGGGGGTCGAAATTCATAAATTGCTGATTTTCAGGCAGACGAACAATTGGTACGTTGCACTATTTGCGAAGCTTGGCAAATTTGAGCAACAGCGTTTTGGCCCCTCCGAATTCAAAGTCAATTACTGCTTTGGCATTAGGCATTTCGCCCTCCAGAGAGAGGATGCGTCCGCGGCCAAAACGATCGTGTTCAACCACCATGCCCACAGCCAGGGTGGAGGGATCCGCCGCCTGAAAATCTTTACCGGAAGACGTGGCGGGTGCAGATCCGGTTGCCCCGGTGGCCGGAGCAGATGCAGCTGCCCTGGTGGCGGACTTGACGCTCCGGAACCCTTCCGGAATTTTCACGGGAGGAGGTGCCTCTTTATCCCCAAACGTTTTCCTGCCGCCGGATTGCTGAGAATAATAGGAACCACGGCGGGATTTCCATGTATTTCCGTTTCCCCATCCCGAGTTGTCCCATTGCCCGGCTGCCTGGTCGCGGGAACCCGAAAAGCCCGCAGAGACGTTGCTTTCCGGGAGGGGGCGGTTTAAAAAGGCCGGATCAATTTCGCGTAAAAACCGGCTGGGCGGATTCGATTCCATGGACCCCCAGCGCATACGCGTCTGGGCATAAGACAAGGTCAGGGATTTCCTGGCCCGGGTCATGGCCACATAGAAGAGCCGCCGTTCTTCTTCCAGTTCCGTGATTGTATTGCTGGACAATAAAGACGGGAAAAGCCTTTCCTCCAGTCCTACCACGTAAATATGGGAAAACTCCAGCCCTTTTGCCGAGTGGACCGTCATCAAACTGACCCTTTCCTTGTCAGGAGCATCCTGCTCATCCATCTGAGTGAGCAACGTCACGTTTACCAGGAATCGCTCCAGCGTAGGATGACCTTCGCCTTCTTCGGGGACGGTCACTTCCGTTTCCAGTTCCACATCCTGATCTGCCACCCCGCAAAAAGCCTGGATGCTGTTCAGCAATTCTTCTACGTTGTCAAGTTTGGACATGCCCTCTATGGACTTATCCATCCGGAGCATGGGAAGGTACCCGGACAGGGTAGCCACGGACAGAGCCACTTCAAAGGCATTACTCCCCTGTTCCTGCATGGCCTGTGCACTCTGAATAATCTCTGCAAAAGCCCTTAATTTCTGAATAATGTTCCCGCGCAAACCAGCAGCTTCCGCATCGCCTTGAAGGATGTATGCAAACGACGACATGCCGTTAAACATGGCAGCCGAGCCGAGTTTTTGGATGGTGACGGCCCCGATCCCCCTGGCAGGGACATTGACCGCCCTGCGGAACGCTTCTTCATCGTTCGGGTTGACCACCAATCGCAGGTAGGCCATCAGGTCTTTTACCTCGGCCCTTTCATAAAAGGAAAAGCCTCCGTATACTTTATAGGGAATATTGCGTTTTCTGAGGGCTTCTTCCAGAACCCTGGATTGCGCGTTGGTACGGTACAGAACAGCAAAATCACCGTAACCTGCCCCGGTGGCATACACTTTTCCCAGTATGGAAGAAACAACCTGGAATGCTTCTTCAGCATCTGTATAAGCATTCAGCAATTCAATTTTATCGCCCGGTTCTGATTGTGCAAAGCATTCCTTGCGCATCCTGCGGGTGTTGTGTCTTATAAGGCTGTTGGCCGCCTTGACGACCGTTTGCGTGGAACGGTAATTCTGTTCCAGGCGGTATTCGCTGGCCTCCGGAAAATCCTTCGTGAAATTCAGAATATTTTCTATTCGGGCTCCCCGGAATGCATATATGCTCTGGGCATCATCCCCTACCACGGCAATATTGCGGTGGTTCAGGGCCAGGTTCTTTATGATCAGGTATTGTGCCAGGTTGGTATCCTGGTATTCGTCTACCAATATGTACCGGAATTTGTCCCGGTATTTGGCCAACACTGAAGGATTTTGCTGAAACAGGATATTGGTATAGAGCAATAAATCATCAAAATCCATGGCTCCGGCCACCTTGCACTTTTTGGCATACAAGGCGTAAATATCTGCTATCCTGGGCTTGCGTGATGCCTGGTCTGTTTGCATCAACTCGTCATTGGCGGCATAGGCAGAAGCTGTCATCAGGCTGTTCTTGGCTTTGGATATACGCGACATGACTTCCGCAGGGGGATATGTTTTGTCATCCAGCTTTAGATCTTTTATACAACTTTTTATAGCCGATTTGCTGTCCGATTTGTCATAAATGGTAAACGTTTCCGGGAATCCCAGCACCTGTGCCTCCTTGCGCAGGATACGCGCAAACACCGAGTGGAATGTCCCCATCCATAAATAACGCACTTTCTCCGGACCGACCAGGGAAGACACACGTTCTTTCATTTCCTTGGCCGCCTTGTTGGTAAAGGTAAGTGCCAATATTTCCGGTGCCGGGATTCCCCGATCCAGCATATTGGCGATCCGGCATGTTAATACTTTGGTTTTTCCGCTTCCCGCTCCCGCGATGATAAGTGATGGTCCCTTGATATCTTCCACGGCCTGTCTCTGGGCCTGGTTCAACTCCTGCAAATAGTTCTCCTTCATAGCGACAAATATAGGGAAAAGCCGGTGAAAATTTTATCTTTGTATCTGCTAAAAAAAGTATATGTGCGCTCGTTACAAATTGCGTAGAGGATTGGACATCCCCCTAAAAGGCAAAGCCCGTACGATCACGGATCCTCCCGTTGTTTCAGCAGTCTACGCACTTAAACCCACAGATTTTAAACACATTGTCCCAAAACTTCTGGTCAGGGAAGGTGATCTCCTTAAAGCCGGCAGCCCGGTTTTTTGCGACAAAAACCGGCCGGAAATACGCTTCACTTCCCCGGTAAGCGGATTTGTTCAGGCTATTGTAAGAGGAGAAAAAAGAAGGCTGGAAGCTATTGAAATACTTGCCGACGAAAAAGACGATTTTTTGAAATTCCCGGCAGAAGCCCCCGAATCCATGTCCGCGCAAAAAATCAGGGATTTGTTGCTGGAAAGCGGATGCTGGCCATATATTATCCGAAGACCGTACGGGATTATTGCTCATCCCCGGGAGACTCCAAAAGCCGTGTTCATCAGTTGCTTTGATTCAGCCCCCCTGGCTCCGGAACTGGATTATGTGTTTGCAGAAAGAGAAGAAGCCCTTAAAATGGGACTCCGGGTGTTGGAAAGGATCTGCCCGCAAAATGTTCATTTGGGACTGTCGGACAAAACATCTCCTCATAGTGTTTTCCGCAGGCTGCAAGGCATAGTCCACACTTTTTCAGGTCCCCACCCGGCAGGAAACCCCGGAATTCAAATCCATCATGTTTCTCCTGTCGGGAAAGATCATGTAGTCTGGACTCTGACACCCAAGGGACTGGCAATCATCGGGGAATTGTTTCTGAAAGGCATTTACGATACTACGGCAACGGTAGCCGTAACCGGACCTTCCCTGCACCGCACAGGCTATATACCTTGCCGTCCGGGCATTCAGATGAAGGCACTGACAGGTTTCCCGTACGACAATGACCGTGAAACTCGCATCATAAGCGGAAATCCCCTGACCGGAGACAATGCGGGAAGGGACGGGTTCCTGGGTTTCTACCACGGACAGATCACTTTTTTGCCTGAAGGACACTCACGGGAACTGCTGGGTTGGGCACGGCCTCTGCGACTGCATAAATTCAGCGCGGCCCGGACCTATGTTTCCTACCTGGCTCCCTTACTCGGCAAGACCGGGCGTTTTTCCCTCAACACCAACACCAACGGCGGTGCCAGGGCGTTTGTCCTGACCGAGGGCTATCAAAAAGTATTGCCGGCAGACATTTTCGTATCGTTCCTGATTAAAGCCGTTTTGGCAAAAGACATAGATAAAATGGAACGGTTGGGCATTTATGAAATGATACCGGAAGACCTGGCATTATGCGAATTCATCTGTCCTTCCAAAATCGAGATCCAGGACATTCTGCAACAAGGTATTGACCTGATGATAAAGGAAATGCAATGAACGGAATTGAAAAAATCGTAAATAAGATCAAACCTGTATTCAGCAAAGGGGGAAAGTTGGGGTTTTTACATTCCACATTTGATGCATTTGAATCTTTTCTCCTGGTTCCGGCAACGGTAACCCGCAAAGGGTCCCACATACGGGATTGCAACGACCTTAAAAGGGTCATGATAGTTGTGGTCATTGCATTGGTGCCCTGTCTGCTCTTTGGTATGTACAATACCGGCTTGCAGCATTACCTGGCTATGGGTTCACAGATTGTTCTTCCCGGATTTTTTCAAATTTTCTGGTTTGGATTCCTTCGGGTAATTCCGCTGGTGATCGTTTCTTATGTGGTAGGCCTGGGAATAGAATTTACCGTTGCACAGGTAAGAGGTCATGAAGTCAACGAAGGCTACCTGGTTACAGGCATGCTCATCCCCTTGATAGTTCCCGTTACCATTCCTTTGTGGATGCTGGCCACGGCTGTGGCTTTCTCTGTACTTATTGGTAAAGAGATTTTTGGAGGGACCGGCATGAACATATGGAATCCTGCTTTACTGGCCCGGGCTTTCCTGTTCTTTTCATACCCGGGATATATGACCGGGGATAAAATCTGGATAGACGGTTTCAGCGGCGCCACTCCCCTGGCTTTATGGACGGAACAGACGGGCACCGTCCAATCCATGCCTTCCTGGAGGGATATGTTCCTGGGATTCATTCCCGGATCCGTTGGAGAGACTTCTGTGGTATGCATCCTGTTGGGCGCCGCTATCCTTATTTACACGGGAGTGGCCAGCTGGAAGATCATGGTATCCTGCCTGGCAGGAGCTTCGCTAACCGGATTGTTGGGAGGTATTCCCGTACATTACCACCTGGTTATGGGCGGATTCGCTTTCGGATGTGTCTTTATGGCTACCGACCCGGTTACCAGTCCGCAGACAGAAACGGGAAAATGGTTCTACGGGGCACTTATTGGAATTCTTACGGTTATAATACGCCTGTTCAATCCCGGGTACCCGGAAGGCATGATGCTGGCCATTTTGTTAATGAACACATTTGCGCCCCTGATAGATCATTATGTGGTAGCGGCAAACGTGAAACGTAAAATGAAAAGAATTGCTGCCAATGGATAAGAGAAAAAAGAACGGAAACCTCTACACGGTCCTTTATGCGGCAGTTATGGTGATCATAGTGGCCGTAGTGCTGGCTTTTGCGTCACAGCTCCTGAAACCGCTTCAGGAAAAAAACATACGGCAGGAAACCCGGCAGACTATTCTGCGATCCGTTCACCTGGAAGGGGTCTCCTATGAAAAATACATAACAGACACCGTGGCAGGCCCGGAACTACTTCCATTGTTCATCTGTACCCTGGATGACGGCACCAGGAAATACATCATCCCCATGGAAGGCAAAGGTCTCTGGGGTTCCATAAACGGATACCTGGCTCTGAATGATGATTTTCGCACCGTTTACGGAGCCGTTTTTGACCACGAGTCCGAAACTCCCGGCCTGGGAGCGGAAATTTCCACACCGTTTTTCAGTGATCCTTTCCGTGGAAAATCGCTTTACCGGGGTGAAGAGTTTGTGTCTCTGTCTGTGTTGAAACCGGGAAAATCCGCAGGCAATCCCAATGCGGTTGACGGCATTTCGGGGGGCACCCTTACCAGCCGCGGGGTAGAAAATATGATACGCGAATCCCTTGAACCTTACATACCTTTTTTAAGACACAATGAATAAACGCATCTTCCTGGACCCGTTGTTTAAGAACAATCCCGTTTCCGTACTGGCTTTGGGGATATGTTCGGCACTGGCGGTGACCGTAAAAATGGAACCTGCATTGGTTATGGCCCTTTCGGTTACTTTGGTGACCGGGTTTTCCGGGCTGATCCTTTCCATGCTGCGCAATACCATACCGGACCGGATACGGATCATAGTCCAGCTGGTTGTGATCGCCAGCCTGGTAATTCTGGTGGACCAGATATTGAAAGCCTTCGCATATCCCATAAGCAAAGAACTGTCTGTTTTTGTGGGCCTGATCATAACCAATTGCATCATCATGGGACGCATAGAAGCTTTTGCCCTACACAACAAGCCTTTTCATGCCTTTGTGGACGGCATAGCCAATGGATTGGGATACGGGATTATCCTGGTGGCCGTTTCTTTTTTCAGGGAATTATTCGGCTCGGGGACATTGATGGGGTACCCCCTTATTCCTGAAAAGTGGTATGTGTCCGCAGGCGGTTTTTACGAAAACAACGGATTATTCATACTGCCCCCAATGGCCCTTATAGTTGTGGGATTGATTGTTTGGGTCTTTAATGCACGGAATGCCAAAAAAGACAAAAAAGCATGGAACAAATAATTGACATATTCGTAAGATCGGTCTTTGTTGAAAACATGATCTTCGCCTATTTTTTGGGCATGTGTTCATACCTGGCAGTTTCCAAAACCGTAAAAACTGCCTCCGGATTGGGTCTGGCCGTAATTTTTGTATTGTTGATTACACTTCCGGTCAACTACCTTTTGGATCGTTATGTGCTTTCTCCCGGTGCATTGGCCCGTATCAACCCGGAATGGGCCAACGTGGACCTGGGATTTTTGAGCTATATTTTATTTATTGCCGTAATTGCAGCCATGGTTCAACTGGTAGAAATGGTCGTGGAAAAATTTGCTCCCGCACTATACAACAACCTGGGCATATTCCTGCCCTTGATTGCTGTAAACTGCGCCATCCTTGGGGGATCACTTTTTATGCAGGAAAGAGCCTACCAAAATATTTGGCAGGTGCTGGCCTTTGCCCTTGGATCCGGTTTGGGATGGTTCCTGGCCATTGTATCTATTGCGGCCATCCGGGAAAAACTCAGTTACTCGAACATTCCCGCCCCCATGCGGGGTCTGGGTATAGCGTTTATCATTACGGGATTGATGGGAATCGCGTTTATGAGCTTTATGGGTATACAATTTTAAGTGTGCATGATGACAATGATCCAATTCCTGTTGCTGGCAGTTTCGGCCACCCTGATAGTCACCCTGGTACTGGTGCTGTTACTGGTCTATGCCAAAATCCGGCTTACTCCCTCCGGGAAAGTAAAACTGACTATCAACGGGGAAAAGACGCTGGAAGTGGACCCGGGAGCAAACCTGCTCAACACCCTTTCTTCCAATGAAATATACCTTCCTTCTGCATGCGGCGGATCCGGAACCTGCGGATTGTGCAAATGCCGTGTTGTATCAGGAGGCGGATCCATTCTTTCTACCGAAACCGGATTCTTTACAAGAAGAGAACAACAAAACCAATGGCGGCTGGCCTGCCAGGTGAAGGTTAAGGAAGACCTGCAGATAGAGATTCCGGACGAAATACTGGGGGTTAAAAAATGGGAATGTGAAGTTATCAGCAACCGGAATGTAGCTTCCTTCATCAAAGAATTTGTAATCAAACTGCCCGATGGGGAAAATCTGGATTTCCGTTCGGGAGGATATATACAAATTGATGTTCCGCCCGTTACGGTAGATTTTGCCAAAGACATTGCCGTTGAAAAGGAATACCTTGCCGAGTGGGACGCGCTGGGACTGTGGAACCTGAAAATGACAAACCGGGAATACGGATTCAGAGCTTATTCCATGGCCAACCATCCTGCCGAAGGGAACCGTATCATCCTGAACGTGCGTATAGCCACTCCGCCCTGGGACCGTGCCCGCGGAAGCTTCATGAAAGTGAATCCGGGCATCTGTTCTTCCTTTATTTTTTCACGTAAACCCGGTGAAAAAGTGAAGGTTTCCGGCCCGTTCGGAGAGTTTTTCCTGAAAGAAACCCATGCAGAAAAAATCTTCATTGGCGGCGGAGCCGGCATGGCCCCCATGCGTTCCCATATCTTTCATCTGTTCCATACCCTGAAAACAACAGATAAAGTATCTTTTTGGTATGGTGCAAGATCCCTGCGGGAGTTATTCTACGAAGAAGAATTCAGGAACATTGCAAAGGATTTTCCCAATTTTTCGTTTCACATAGCTCTTTCAGAGCCCAAACCGGAAGACAACTGGCAGGGATATACCGGGTTCATACACCAGGTGATCCTGGAACATTACCTGAAAGATCACCCGGAACCGGAAGAAAACGAATATTACCTTTGCGGCCCCCCGCTTATGACAGATGCCGTTATCCGGATGCTGGACAACCTGGGGGTCCCTGAAGATCACATTCTCTTTGATGACTTTGGAGGTTGAGATTTTTTTTGTTTACCTTTGTGGTACTATCAATCCGATTAAGAAAACCGACAGAATATGGAAGTAAAAATCAGTAACGATCCCATACCCGTTATATCTATTAACGGCAGGATGGATACAGGCAACACGGTCATTTTTGAAGAAGCCATAGCTCCTCTCCTTAAAAGCTCCACAAAAGACATGATCATTGACGGTTCGGACCTGGAATACATAAGCAGTTCCGGACTACGTCAGTTTCTTGTACTGCAAAAAAACATTAAGGAAAAAAACGGGTCTTTAAAAGTCCGGAACCTCCGGGCCGAGATCAAGGACATCTTTGACCTGACCGGTTTTACCAACATCTTTACCATCGAATAGTATTTTGCTGCGGATCAGCAGTCTGATGGAGGCATAAGTTGCTTCCAGGTATTTGTCCATATCTTGCAGTGAGACCCATTCCGTCTTCTCTATTCCTTCTTCTGTCTGGGGTTTTAAAAAGCTCCCTTCTTCAGCAATCATTCTGAACCAGGCTGTCATTTTTAATACGTTGTTTCCCTGGAAACGGTATGTATGGTAAGTGGTAGCGAAGTGATCCCCGGTAATTTCCAGACCCTGGATACCGGTTTCCTCGGCCACTTCCCTGAGAGCTGTTTCCCTGAGCGATTCGCCGGGCTCCTGTTTTCCCTTGGGTAAATCCCACCTGCCGTAACGATAGATCATCAGGATATCACCTTTTTTATTGGTGACGATTCCTCCGGCAGCGTGAAAAAGCAGAAAACGTGCACACAACTGTTTAAATGATGCGGCAGGATCTTCCACCGGGATTACCAGATGATTGATATTGGAATTGCATTCAAACCCTACAAGGATATCCTCCCATGAACCGGATCTTTCTGCAGGGGCAATAGTTACCGAAGGAAGCAAACATGCGGGGCTGTCCGGACGGCATAACTGAAGACGCCTATTATTGAAGAAAATACTGTACATTTGTACAAAGATATGTGATAATTATGGAATCTGCGGAAAAAATCGTAGCACAAAAGCTGTTGGAAATAGAAGCCGTCCAGCTGAATATTGAAAAGCCGTTTGTTTGGGCTTCGGGATGGTTATCTCCCATATATTGCGATAACAGGAAAATTCTTTCGGTTCCGGAAGTAAGAAGTTTTATACGTGATACTCTCTGCAAACTGATAACGCATAATTACCCGTCAGTAGAAGTTATTGCCGGTGTGGCAACGGGAGCCATTGCCATGGGAGCCCTGGTAGCGGACAAATTGGGAAAACCGTTTATTTACGTACGGCCCAGAAGAAAAGACCATGGTACCGGAGCACAGATTGAAGGTTCGTTTGAACCGGAGTCCAAAGTGGTTGTTGTGGAAGATCTTATTTCAACCGGACATTCTGCTCTTTCAGCCTCTGACTGTCTGAAAAAATCATGTGCCAATGTGCTTGGAATGGTGGCCATTTTTTCATACAATTTTGATATTGCCCGCAGGGCTTTTGAAAAAAGCAACTGCGAATTGCATACATTAACCAATTACGACACACTTATCCGGGAAGCTGCAGAAAACAATTACGTAAATAAAGAGCAGCTGGACACCTTGAAAATCTGGCGTCTGACTCCTAATACCTGGGGAAGATAATTATGGGAAATACACACGTTACCGGTGACGTACGTCACGTCAACAAACCCGCTGAAACCGTTTTTGATTTGTTTTCAGACTTTTCAAAATTCGCGGACCGCTTACCTGAAGACAAAAAAGAAAAAGTAACAATTACCGAAGACACGATACTGGCAAATGCCCAGGGAATGCAAATGGGTGTTAAGGTTACAAAAAGGGAAGCTCCAATACTAATAGTCATGGAACAATACGGAAACGTTCCGTTTACTTTCAATCTGAACCTGCACATCAACCCCCTGGAAGAAGGCTGTGAATTGCAACTGGAACTGGACGCCGAATTAAGCATGATGATCAAAATGATGCTGGGAGGAAAGCTTAAAGATTTTATAAATCAGTTTACCACGCAACTGGCAGATGGTTTGAACCGGTAAATGTCCAAAAAACCGGGTATTATGATGAAGGACTTCAGAAGCATACTGGAAGAGTCCCTGCCCCCCGGAGAAATTGATCTTTTACTGGCCTCACTGGAAATTTCCCCGCCTGTAAGCATACGGCAACATATCCGGAAAACAGATAAGGACCTGTTTCCCGGCTCGGAAACTGTGACCTGGTGTCCGGCAGGCAGGTACCTTGACGAAAGGCCGGTATTTACACTTGATCCGCGCTTTCATGCGGGAGCCTATTACGTTCAGGAAGCATCCGGAATGTCTCTCTGGAAACTGAAAACCTACTTACAATCCATGAATGCACCCCGTGTGTTGGATGCCTGTGCTGCTCCCGGAGGCAAAAGTACCCTCTTACTGGATATCCTGCCCGAAGACGGGTTGCTGGTAAGCAATGAGGCCATACGTTCCAGGGTGCCTGTCCTTGCTCAGAACATAGCCCGTTGGGGTTACGCAAACGTTGTGGTTACCCAAAACGACCCCGCAGCATTTACAAAACTTCGCGGGTATTTTGACGTTCTTGTCACGGATGTCCCTTGTTCCGGGGAAGGATTGTTCCGTAAAGAGCCCCTGTCCCGAAACAACTGGTCTTTGGCCGCTGTCAATCTTTGTGTATCGCGTCAGCAAAGGATATTGACAGACTTATGGCCATCTTTGAAGGACGGGGGCCTGTTGTTTTACAGCACATGCACCTTTAACCGGAAAGAAGATGAAGATCAGGTGGATTGGATTGTTCGTCATCTGGGCGCACGCGTCTTACTCGGCCCGGAGAAATATTTTCCCCATCGCATCCGGGGGGAAGGCTTTTTTATGGCATTGCTTCAGAAACAAGGAGATCAGGTCATCCCGCGAAAAAAAAGAGGTTCTGCAAAGGATCATGTACCTTCGGGGATACCCCGCTTTTTAAATGACGGTTATGCCTATTCCATGAAAGGAACGTTGCTGAAAGCTTTTCCGGCATCATGGCAGGCAGAAATGACGGCCCTGGAAGATATTCTGAACGTCGTTCATTCCGGGATTGCTGTAGCTGAAAAAAAGGGAAATGCCTGGGTGCCTGCGGCAGATCTTGCATTGTCAATTGATCTGAAAAGAGACGCTTTTGAACAATACCGTGTTGACCTGGCCGGCGCCATTGCCTTTTTACGCAGAGATTCACTTGTATTGCCTGCCGACATAGGGAAAGGAATGGTTTTGATAACTTATCAGGACATGCCCCTGGGTTTTGTGAAGAACCTGGGATCCCGTTCCAACAACCTGTATCCGGTTTCCCGCAGGATACTCATGCCTGCAGAACGAATAAATACATCCGATTAAATAAATCTGTCATGAAGCACAAAATCCTGACCCCGGAACAATACCGCAAAAAAGGGAAACGTTTTCACAAGGCGGAAAAATTCTTCACCCGCCCTATGTACGACCTTATGAAAAAAAGGAATGCCGCATTACGTAAAGAAATGTTTATTGAAACCGTTCACGGGAAGATGCGTACTGTATGGTACGGATTGAACAATCCGGAACCTTCGCCGCTTATTATAGATTTGCATGGAGGCGGATTTATACTGGGCAGCCCGGAAATGGATGAGAAAATGAATATTGACTGGAGCTGCAACTTAGGTTGCCGGATTGTCAGCTTTGATTATCCCAAAGCTCCGGATTTTCCGTTTCCCAAAGCAGTTGAGGAGATTTACGCTGCCATGGAACATATCTTTGATCATGCTGCTCAATACGGTATAGATACCCGGAAGGTAGCCATAGGTGGACATAGTGCCGGCGCAAACCTGGCCACGGTATCCTGTATGAAAGCAAAGAAAAAAGGTAAAATCAGTTTTGTCTGCCAATTTTTGAATTGCCCTCCCCTGGACCTGGCGACAACTGCCCTGGAAAAACCGCATCCCAAAGGAAGTATCCCCAGGAAAATGTCTTTTATCTTTGACAACTGTTACGTGAACGGGGCCGACGGGCATCATCCCCATATTTCCCCGGTTTATGCCGGTGCAGAAGACCTGAAAGGACTTCCCCCGGCCATGATCATCGTTGCGGGAAGAGACTCCCTCCACGATGAAGGAGTTCTTTACTATAAGAAGCTGATAGAATGCGGGGTGGATGCCCGGTTATTGGATTACCCGGACGGGCTTCATTGTTTTATGCTTAAACGTTCTGTCCGGTCAGAAGATGCTTTTGAAAAAGCAACCGCATTTTATAAAAAGCACTTGCAAGAGGGACTAAAGTGAGGTGTCCGGCGCAAAGAACCTGGCAGGCCGTTCCGGAACAATATCAAATGAGGTTAAAACGATTGAATATTCGGATCCGTCAGATAAAGCATACCGGATATGAAGCGGGGTAAGATCCTTAACGGTCAATGATATAACTATAAAGGCAAACGGCGAGTTCACCGAATGAGGAACCAGGGTAACTTCCCAGACCGGTTCTACACCGGGATTTTCTTTGCGTACAGGAGTGTCCGGATAGTAAAAATCTTCATTGAGTCTGTTGAAGAAAGCGGAAGGATTTTCAAGGATATCAGGCGAATTCCTGTCGTGTGAGAGTTCCTGCCACTCATCTGTTCCTTCGTTGTAATAGTATTTTATTTCACCGTCGCAATACACATAAAATTCATCCATATGGATATAGAACCATTCCCCTTGGAGTATCATGGTTCCGGAAACAGATTCGTTCCAAAGAAAAGCGGTCTCTACGGCAGGAGCGTGGCGGATTTTGTTCGAAAACGTTTCTATTAGTTCCGCTGTGGTTTGTGCCTGCAATGTAAACACTGCGCATACAGCGAACATTCCAGATAATAAGGATTTGATCTTCACTTGCTTAAAAAATCATCCAGCATCTCCTGGCTGTTTATTAATAATTCCCTGGGGCTGCTTCCACGCGGCGGACCCACAATACCGGCTTCTTCCAGCTGATCCATGATCCTGCCGGCCCGGTTGTACCCCAGATGGAATCTGCGCTGTAATAAAGAAGTGGATCCTTCACCGTTCTGAATGATCAGGCGGGCGGCTTCTTCAAACAATTCATCGCGCTGGCCTCCTGTTGCGGAAACTACCTCCTGTCTGTCAGTTTCCGAATATTCCGGTAATTCAAAAGCACCCGGATACCCCTGTTGATTTGCTATATATTCCACCATCCGTTCCACTTCCGGGGTATCAATAAAAGCACATTGAACGCGTAACAGATCGCTTCCGGCAGATATGAGCATATCTCCCCTTCCTACCAATTGATTGGCCTCGGACACATCAATAATCGTCCTGGAATCAATTTTGGATGCCACACGGAAAGCGATCCGCGCAGGAAAGTTGGCTTTTATGGTTCCCGTAATAATATTTGTGGTGGGTCGCTGTGTGGCAATAACCAAGTGTATCCCACACGCCCTTCCCATTTGAGCCAAACGGGTGAGCGGGCCTTCCACATCCCTGCCGGCTGTCATTATCAGGTCCGCAAATTCGTCAATAATCACGACAACAAAGGGCATAAACCGGTGGCCTTTTAAAGGATTCAAAACCCTTTCCAGGAATTTTTTGTTGTATTCTTTAATATTGCGAACCCCGGCTTTGTTATACAGCTCCAGTCTGGCATCCATCTCGATGCATAAAGAATTGAGCGTATAAACAACTTTTTTGGTATCTATGATAATGGGATTCTCGGCATCAGGAAGTTTTGCCAAAAAATGGTTTTCCAATTTGGAATACAAATTCAACTCTACCCGCTTTGGGTCTACCAGCACCAGTTTTAAATACGCCGGATGCATTTTGTACAAAAGGGAAGCCAGAATAGCATTCAAAGCGACCGATTTACCCTGGCCCGTAGCTCCGGCAACCAAAAGATGCGGCAATCGCGCCAGATCCAGCATCACAATTTCATTGGATATGCTTTTTCCCATAACAATGGGCAAGTCGTACCGGGATTCCTTGAATTTGGCCGAATCCAGCACGCTCTTCATGGGCACAAGCGAGGGTTTGTCGTTAGCCACTTCAATACCTACCATATTTGTCCCCGGAATTGGAGCAATGACCCTCATACCGCGGGCAGCCAGTGATAACATAATGTCATCCTCAAGCCTGGTAAACTGGGAGATCCGGATTCCGGGAGATAATACTATTTTGTACAAGGTTACCGTAGGTCCGGGGGTGGCTACAATCTTTTCTATCTGAATATCAAATGTTCTAAGACATTCTACTATTTTCTGATTGTTCCGTTCCAGTTCCTCCTGGGATACTTCCCTCAACTGGTTCCGGTAATCTTCCAGCAAACTCAACGGGGGTTTCCTGTAACGGGACAAATCCTGTTTGGGATCGTAAAATAACATGTCTCCGGCAGTGGATTCTTCTTCAATTTTTTCCACTTCAAAAACAGGCTGTTCGCGGGCTTCGTTTTCCTTTGGCTCACCGGGTTGCACCGGTTCTTGGGGTTTGATCTCTTTCTCTGTTATACTTTCCGGCTTATGTGTCAAAGAAAGCGGTTCGCTCACTTGATCCTCGCCTTCTTTTGCCGCAACTCTGGTCTTTCTTCTGCCAACCCACCGGTATACAAAAGGAACCACAAAAGCTGTCAATACGAAAAAAAGCACCACACCTGTACCAACCGTTCCCAGCATACTGATAAGCCACTCGTTCACACGGTACCCGTATGTTCCTCCTACCCCCGCACCAAAAACGAATTCAAGCGAAGTGAAACTGAAAATATACCCCAGTGAAACAGAAAGAATAATGCATATGAACACCGTAATGAAAAACAAGGGAATAATGCGAACCTTCTTTATTCTGAATAAGAATACAGCTAACGCTGCAAAGAAAAAAGGGATTATGAATGCACTGATCCCAAAGAGTTCGCCAATAAACAGGTTAGACCAGTAATTACCAATAAGTCCGGCACTGTTGGCAGGTTCTGACTGCAGATTTGACACGCTTCCTTCAGATAACAGGCTTTGATCAACAGTCCAGGTAAACAGGTAAGAGACAAATGCTATCAACAAGTAAAGGCCGACAGCCAGGAATAACCATCCTGCTATCAGTCTGAAATTATCACGAATACGTTGTTTTTTGTCACTGGCCATTGGATGCCGACCTTTTCTTCTTTTTGTTTTTATGCCACTGTCCCTGGCGCTGTGAGCGTATCCCGGGAGCATTGGGTTGTCTGAACTCACCCTGTATTTCAGATAATTTAGCACCTTCGGGAACGGTAAGTGTTCCGTTGGATAGTGTTTTTATATCATTGAATATAGTCTGGTCAGAAACGGTGTCCTTATTCCAAATCAGGTATTGCTTACGCATATAGGAGGCCAGGGCCATGGTCATGGCATCACGTTCTTCACCAGCCGGTTTGGCAGCAATGGCCATTACCATATTTTGTATGTTCCTTCCGTAATGCATTACTCTTACAGGTTCCCTGTTTGCATCAATGGAATGTGGTTTGGTTACGAAATTCTCTTTAACCGGCGGGGGAAACGGGGCCTCTACATCCAGGTCATAGTCGGCAATGATCTGGACATGGTCCCACAATTTATGGTAAAAATCACTCATTTCACGCAATTGCGGATTCAATGCACTCATGGCATTGATGATCGCTTTAACCTGCCGGGTACGAGCTTCTTTGTCCTGAATACTTTTGGCTTCACGGACCATCTCCTGTATGTAACGACCGTATTCCGGCAGTATCAATTTCTCTCTCTGTGTGTTATAATCCATAGGATATTTTATTTCAGGCCACTAATATACAAAAACAATCTCATTCAGAGCCACCCACCCCTGCCGGCCGTCTTCCAGTTCAATGCGGGCCCAGCTGCCCATTTCTTCAAGAACACGAACGCGTGTGCCTTCGTGGATAACCAGGAGGTCTTTCCCCTGGATGTCGGGAGCCGCTTTCACAGGACTTACAGCTGCCAGCACAATGGCTATGTCTTTTCGGGTTGCCTGATTTTTTGCTTGCCATGCAAAAACTGTAGTTGTCAGGGCAAAAAGAAAAATGACAAGGGACAAAATGAAGGCCGCTTTACGGAACCTGACGCCCCGGGCAAACAGGAATAGCATGAAAAACAAGATGGCTAGCAACAATATCCCCACAGACAGTACAGCCCACTTGTCTGAAGACATGATCTGGTGACTTTCCCGAATCCAATCAGCCACAAAAAACGTAGGAACAGGTTCTATCCTGTCTATGCATTGTTCCCTTGCAATTTCAAGGTTGTAGGCAATATCGGGATCATTGGGAGACAAACGCAGCGCTTTTTCATAATACAAGACAGCGTATGCCATATAACGCATTTTAAAATACGTATTTCCTATATTGTAATACAGATCTGCAGATTCCACTCCGGAATTTTCAATTTCCAGGTAACGATCCAGGGCGTCCTGGTATTGTTCACCGGCATAAAATGCATTGGCTTCATTCCAAAGGCTGTCAGGGATTTCCCGGGCTTCTGCCGTAAAGGATGAGACCAGACCAAAAACAATCAGAAATAATATCTTTTTCATACCTCAGGTCTATTTTAGGGCTTGCTCCATATTACTAATCGCCTTGACAGCCATATCAAAGATTCTTTCTTTTTCCAGTTGTCCGGGATCCGGGGCGTAGCGGGCATATTCACAGGAATCAATAATATCAGTAAAATTGCTGATTGTTTCCGTCTCCACATTACGTTTCCGCAACAATTCAGAAATCCGTTCACGTGAACATTCCGCCTGGGACAGGCCTAATTTGTCGGCAATATAACCCCATAAAGCACGATGCAATTCTTCATAATAAGCTTCAAACAGCTTCTGTTTCAATAAAACACCGGCGGCTTTAAGGCGTGTTCTCGCGATTTTATTGGCCTTGCTGTTTCTTACGCGAATCACATCGTTCATGTGTTCCCGCCTTTTGTTCATGACCACATAAACGACTCCTGTCACGGCAAAAATCATGAATAGAATTACAAAATACAAAACACTTCCCGTCAGGTATTTCCCTGTGCTGCGCCAGGAAGGAGACGCTGTCTTTATATAACGGATATCCCGGCTCAGGCTTTCCACAGCACGTCTGCGATTTTCTGGCGTGTAGGTTCCTCCGGGAGCAGCCAGGTCCGTACTTCTTTCCACTTTCAGCTTCAGGGGTTCGGAGCGGATAGTCTTGTATTGTTTGTTTTCTATATCGTAATATGAAAATTCAACAGGGTCTATGGTGAAATCTCCGTGACTTCTTGGAATTACAGGGTACTCAAAAGTTTTGGATCCTGAAAATGTTCCCCCTGTATTGCGGGAATTATCCGTGATCTTGGCATCGTAAACCTCAAAATCCGGAGGCAATGTTACCCGTGGGGCTTCCAGAAGATTGATGTTCCCTTCACCTGTGATGGTTACATACACAGAAACGGCATCGTGTGCTTTAACGGAATCCTTTCCGAGCCCGGCACTGATGGCAAATTTTCCCACCGCTCCCTTAAACGTGCCCGGAGCCCCGGCCGGCAGTTCGCTGACATTGACGGTAACGGCTGGTGCAATGACCCGTTTGCGTACCGTCTGATAAGAATCAAAGAATTCATCCAACAGGGATTGACCACGTCTTGTGTTGCGTACCTGGATCACACAGACAATCTCGGAGGGATCAATCTTTATGGAACCTGCTTGCTGTGGAAGCAACACATAGCGTCTTAGCGTAGCTACCTGGTATATTTCGCCGTTAACATTTTCACGCTGCCAGTCAATCTGTTGGGGAGCATACACTTCCTGGCTCCAGAACCCGTTGAATGTAGGGAAACGAATGTCTTCCGCCCCGGATACATTAACGCGGGTATACAGTTTTAATGTGGCTGTCAGAGGCTCTCCTTTCACAACACGTCGTTTGCTGACATCCAGCCTCAGGAAAACATCCTGATCTGAAATTTCGGCACCTGCAACCGGATCTTGCTGCCGAACAGCTCCACCCTGGGAAGATGTTCCCTGGATGACTTCAATGGTAACGGATTGCGTTCGGTAAGTCACTTTATCCGATACCACCGAAGCTTCTCCAATTGTAAATTTACCTGTAGTAACGGCTTCCAGGATATACGTATAACTTACCGAGCGGCTTTGAGTCCTGCGCCCGTTGATGTACTCCATGCGGTTCATGGTAGATGTGGTAGGTCCGGCCAATACCATGAAATTTTCCATTTCCGGAGGATTGAAAGATTCCGGTTCCAGATTTGTAGCTGTAAATACCAAGCGGAACCTTTCCCCGGTGGCTACCACATTAGGTACTTCAACGGTAAACTGGCCTTGTGCATTTGCTTGTACAAGACTCAGTACAGTCCATATTAACAGAATAATCCTTTTCATATTCATGTTACGCATTTACCAATTCTTACCGGTTCTTACCGGTACAGCCGCTTTGGCTTTTTCTTTCTGCACTTTTTCCTGTGTTTCACGTTCTTTTTGTTGCATAGCCTCCAGCATTTGCTGTGCAGCTTGTGGTGTTATTGCGGGCGGAGGTTGCTGGTCTTGTTTTTGATCCTGATTCTGGTCTTGTTTCTGATCCTGGTTCTGATCCTGGTTCTGATCCTGGTTCTGATCCTGGTTCTGATCCTGATCCTGATCCTGATTCTGGTCCTGATTCTGCTGCTGGTTTTCCTGTTCCTGCAACATCTTCTGGGCATACGCCAGATTGGTTTTCGTTTCCATATCGCCGGGCCGGTTCCGCAATGCCTGTTTATACGCTTCTATACTCTTGGCATACTCTTTCTGCGAAAGGTACATGTTCCCGAAATTATGCCAGGCAAAGGACTTGTCCCGGGGGTCGGAAAGCGAATCCGGAACATTGGTCATTGTACTGACAGCTTGTTGATGATCATCCATCATCTGCATGGTATTGGCCATGTTGTATTTTGCTTTCACAGAGGAAGAATCCTTTGCCACAGCACGGTGATAATCCAGCAACGCTTTTTCCATATCTCCTTTACGAAAGGCCCTGTTTCCGGACCGGACGTCTTTTTTATCTGCCTGGGCGGACGCTGTCAGTGACAAACCGGTAAACAAAATAAAAACAGTCGCTTTGGTAAATATATCAAAACTTTTAAAACGTTTTACTTTTCTTTCACCAATCAGGATTTCCAGGAAAAGGAAAAAAACGGCTATGGCAAAAAAGTACATATACTGCTCATTGAAATCCTCGAATACTACCGATTCAAACTCCTGTTCATCCAGTTCTCTAATGGCTTTAATGATTCCCTGAAGGCCAAAATCGGAATTTCCCGCTCTTGTATAACTTCCCCCGCCAGCCTGAGCCACTTCCGCCAGCGTCTTTTCATCCAGTTTTGTAACGACCGTATTTCCTTCTTCGTCTTTCAACAGGGATCCGTCCGGCAGTGGTATGGGTTTGCCGAATTCCGAGCCGATGCCGATGCAGTGAACCTGGATGCCCTGGTTGGCTGCTTCCCGGGCAGCCGCGACGGCATCATCTTCGTGGTTTTCCCCGTCGGTGATCAAAATGAGCGCACGACTTTCCGGTGTATCCAGGCTGAAACTCCTGATACCCGTCAAAATTGCCTGTCCGAGTGCCGTTCCCTGACGGGGAACGGATCCTGTATTGATAGAATTGAGAAATACTTTGGCACTTACATAGTCTGTGGTAACAGGAAGCTGGACAAAAGCATCTCCGGCAAAAACAATAAGGCCTATGCGATCCCTGTCCAGGTTGTCAACCAAACGGGACACGGCAAGCTTGGCACGTTCCAAACGATTGGGGGTGTAATCCTGGGCAAGCATGGAATTGGAGACATCCAAAGCTATCATGATCTCCACACCGGTCCGTTTCATTTCTTTAACACGGGCACCCGTGCGAGGGCGGGACAATCCCAGGGCAAAAAAGAACAAAGCCAGACAGAAAAGACTGATTTTAAGCCATCCCCTGCGGGAAGACACACCGGGAGTAAGGGTTTTTACCAATTGGGGATCTCCAAAACGTTTGATCATTCTTTTGCTGCGCCGCCTGTACAGACCGTACAGCAGAAGCAACAAGGGTATTGCTGCAATAATCCATAAATAGTGTACCTGGGCCAGTTGTATCATAATTTCTTTACGGTATTCTTTTTAAAACGATCCAACGCAATAAAAATTCCAAAGCCAGTGCCAGCAAGGCTATCAGGGCATAATTCATGAACAGTTCCCTGTAAACGGGAAATGAATCAACCATTGTCCTGCTTTTTTCCATTTGATTGATCTGGCTGTATATAGATAACAACTTGGTGTTATCGGTGGCTCTGAAATACTGTCCGTCCGTTGTCTTTGCGATTTGCTCCAGCAACTCTTCGTCAATTTCCACTTTTACCTGCTGTATCTGTACCCCGAAAGGAGTCATAACCGGGTAGGGAGCCATACCGTGTGCCCCAACACCTATTGTGTAAACACGTATTCCGTATGTCCGGGCTATTTCCGCGGCAGTAAGCGGGGTTACCTCCCCCCTGTTATTTACTCCGTCAGTAAGCAAGATAACAACACGGCTGACTGCTTCGGAATCCTTCAGCCGGGCAACTGCAGTCGCCAGACCGTTCCCTATAGCAGTGCCGTCTTCTATAAGACCGGTCTGGATCTCTTTCATCATATTGATCAATGTGATCCTGTCTGTTGTCAGGGGACATTGGGTATAGGATTCTCCCGCAAACACCACGATTCCTATCCGGTCCGAAGGTCTTTCGGCAATAAACTGAATGGCAATATCTTTGGCCGCTGCGATCCTGTCGGGTTGAAAATCTCTTGCCAGCATGGAAGTAGATACGTCCATTGCCAGAACAATATCAATCCCCTCTGTGGAAGTGGTTTCAAAATCGGAAGATGAGCGGGGACGGGCCATGGCAAGTATCAGTGCTGCCAACGCCACCAAACGCAGTAAAAAGGGAATATGCCTTAAAGCCTTTCTCCAGGAATGTTTATCATCCCGGAAAGGCTGCAAGGAAGAAATCTGCAGCGACGGGGCGTTTTTCCCTTTTATTTCCCTGTACACGTACCAGCCCGCAAAGGGAGCCAGCAAAATGAGCAGGTATAATATTTTAGGATATTCAAAAAACATAATGGTCTTTAATCTTCTTTTTCTTCTTCTACCAGAGCCGTTTGAGTAACAAATGCAACTGCCTGGTCCAGCGATGTTTCGTTTTCTGTATCGGAAGGAGTGTATTTTGCAAATTTTGCAAGATCTCCGGTGTGTAACATGTCCTCCAGGTTCTTGATGATGTCTGCGGTTAAAACAGGATCTTCGGTTGCTTTTTTATCCAATGATCCTATCATTTCTGCCGAAGTCTGTTCCATAGCCTGAATGCCCCACCTGTCACGCAGGTACACGCGTACCGTATCGGTCAAAACTGTGTAATACTGTTTCACGGTCTGCTTTTTCCATAATTTCTGCTTTCTCATGGCTTCCAGGGCTTTCAAAGCAGCTATGTGAGGCGGATCTTTTGGCCGGGACAAACCAAAAACAGGCAGGTTTTTTTTGCGTCTTTTCACGATTCTAACAATCAGCCATGTAATTCCGGCCAGAAACAGCAACAAACCGGCCGCCATAAGGATCTCGGCCATTGTAATGGGATAGCGCATCTGAGGTTTCAGCCCGAAAGCCTGAAATCCGGTCGTATCAACCGGTATAGTATTGACATACAAGCTGGGACCTTTGTACCATAAAGTATCTACCGTACCATCCGGTTTTCGCAAATACAGGGGCATGTCAGGGATCCTGTAGGAACCGCTGTCGAACGATGTGAGCAGGACACGTGCCTTTAAAGTGTCAAGGTGTTTTTTCCTGTAGACCGAATCCAACATGACGGGACTTAAGGCTTCTACACCTTCTGTGATCACATGCGGCAATTCTTTGAATTCTATTGTTTCTATCCCGGTAATACCGGTGGTATTTTGGGGCAGAATCATAGTCCACCATACCTGGTCCCCTATCAATATGCTGTCTTTATCCAATACGGATGTTTGTTGTCCGGTCAATACATTGGGTAATTGTAGAAAAACCCATACAAGAACAATGATCTTTCTCATAACGAATCCGTACATAATCAAGCCCTGCTTTTAAATAAACGAATCAGTGGTTGAACATAATCCTGGTCCGTTGCAATTTTAACATGATCTATGTGGTATTTATTCAGGACGGTTTTGAGATTGTCCTGGCTGTTGATGTACCAACGGGCATAATTTTCCCTCACCTTTTTTCCGGAGGTATCTATCCATTGTTCGTGCCCGGTCTCGGCATCGGCCATTTTTACAAGTCCCACATCCGGCAACGAGGTTTCCCGGGGGTCGTACACCTGTATTGCTGCCAGATCGTGCTTGTTGACGGCAATCTTCAGCGCTTCTTCAAAACGCGGTTTCTGCATGTCATCCAGATCCATTAAGTCTGAAAGGAGAAATGCGGTACACCGTTTCTTGATGGCATTGGTTAAAAAACGAAGGGCTTCCGAAATATTGGTTTGCCTGCTAAGCGGCTCGTATTCAAGCATTTCACGAATAATGTGCAATAAGTGGGAACGGCCTTTTTTGGGAGGAATGAATTTTTCCACCTTGTCACTAAAGAACAAAGCCCCCACTTTGTCATTATTTATGGAGGCCGAGAAACTCAGCACGGCTGCCACCTCGGCCAAAAGATCTTTTTTAAGCTTTTTCCGGGTGCCAAACCAACGCGATCCGCTGACATCCACCAGCAGCACAACGGTCAACTCGCGCTCTTCTTCAAACACTTTAATATACGGGGCATTCATGCGCGCCGTTACGTTCCAGTCCATATTCCGGACATCGTCCCCGTACCCGTATTCACGCACTTCGCTGAAAGCCATCCCGCGACCTTTGAATGCCGAGTGGTATTCTCCGGCAAAGATTTGTCGGGAAAGACCCCTTGTTTTGATCTCGATCTTCCTTACATTTTTGAGCAAATCGTTTGACATGGCAAGCAATTAAGGAACTTCAACGGCATTAATAATGGATGTGATAATATTTTCCGAAACAATATTTTCGGCTTCGGCTTCGTAAGTAAGTCCGATTCTGTGACGTAACACCTCGTATGCCACGGCACGAACGTCTTCGGGTATTACATAGCCCCTACGGCGGATAAAAGCATAAGCCTTTGCCGCTATAGCCAGGGAAATACTGGCCCGGGGAGAAGCGCCGTATGAAATCAGGGGGATCAGGTCTTTCAGGTTGTATTGATCGGGTTTCCTTGTAGCAAAAACCAAATCAACCACATAACGTTCAATTTTTTCATCCATATATACTTCCCTGACAACATCCCTTGCTTTACGGATGTCTGCCGGTTTTATTACCTGGGAAGCCGTGGGAAATTCTCCCGTATTGTTCATACGGATAATCATTTTTTCTTCCTCTTTTGCGGGATAATCCACAAGTACTTTTAACATAAAACGGTCTACCTGGGCTTCGGGCAAAGGATAAGTCCCTTCCTGTTCAATGGGATTCTGGGTGGCCAGAACCAGAAACGGTTCGGGCAACGGGAATGTATGTTCACCAATGGTAACCTGCCTTTCCTGCATGGCTTCCAAAAGGGCGGATTGTACTTTTGCCGGGGACCGGTTGATTTCGTCTGCCAAAATAAAGTTTGCGAAAACGGGGCCTTTTTTAACCTGGAATTCTTCTGTACGCTGGCTATAGATCAATGTGCCTATCAAATCGGCAGGCAATAAATCAGGCGTGAATTGAATACGACTGAATTTAGCATCTACCACACTTGCCAGCGTTCTGATAGCCAGTGTTTTTGCCAATCCGGGAACCCCTTCCAGCAATATGTGTCCGTTAGCCAGAAGCCCTATAAGAAGGTTTTCTATAAGTTGTTTCTGTCCAACGATCACTTTTCCCATTTCCAGGGTAAGGATATCCACAAAAGCACTTTCCCTCTGGATTCGTTCATTCAACTCTTTAATGTTTACGGTTTCCATACAAAGATATTTTCAATACGGTTAAGGTTTTTTCATTTATATTTGTCAAAGATACATCCTTTATGCGGTATTTTGTCCATTTATCTTTTAACGGCACGCATTACCACGGCTGGCAAATTCAAAAAAACGCACCTTCAGTGCAAGCCTCTCTGGAAGATGCTTTGGGCCGCCTTTTAGGGGAACCCGTTACGGTTACCGGATGTGGCCGCACAGATACAGGTGTTCATGCCAGGGATTTTTGGGCTCATTTTAATTACACCGCAAATCCTGCCAAATGCCAGGACTTAGCTTACAAAGTTAATGCCATATTGCCCGCAGATATTTACATATATGACATTTTACCTGTGCCGGAGAACCTTCACGCACGCTTTCATGCCACAAGCAGGACCTACCGTTATTTTGTCCGCAGGAACAAGGAACCATTCATGGATTCCCTGACAGCAGCTCCGGGAACCTATTCTCCCCTCCTGCCGGATATTGATCTGATGAACAAAGCTGCCGAATTGTTGTTGGGAACTCATGATTTTACCAGTTTTTCCAAATTACACTCCCAGACACGTACCAACATATGCACCGTTACCCGGGCATATTGGTTCAGCAAGGATCTGGAAATGGGGCTGTCTCCCGTTTGGGTATTTGAGATTACGGCAGACCGTTTTTTAAGAAACATGGTTCGCAGTATTGTAGGATCATTACTGGATGTGGGGAAAGGTAAAAAGCCCGTGGAATGGATTTTGCAATTACTGGAAGAAAAAAACAGGTCTCTCGCAGGCCACTCTGTTCCGCCTGAAGGATTGTTCCTTTGGAAAGTGAATTATGACAAACTTAAAATAGTAAATTAATATGTTGCAAATCGTACTTCAAACAGAGGCCGTTGCAGAAGCCTCGTCCTCTATTTCCTTATTGTCCATGGCTGCCAAAGGCGGGTGGCTTATGATAGTTTTGCTGGCCTTGTCCGTAGTTGCCGTTTACATTTTCGGAGAACGTCTTGTGGTTTTACGCAAAGCCTCACGGGTAGATCAGAATTTCATGAACAATATCAAGGAATACATATACGACGGAAAGGTACAGTCCGCTGTACATTTATGTGAAAGTCAGAATACTATTACAGCCCGTCTTATTGCCAAAGGTCTGCAAAATATAGGACGTCCCCTGACAGATATAAAATCGGCCATTGAAAACGTGGGAAGCATTGAGGTGGCCAGGCTGGAAAAAGGATTGCCCGTTCTGGCTTCCGTCGCCGGAGGAGCACCCATGGTCGGATTTCTGGGTACTGTGATAGGGATGATCAAGGCTTTCTATAACATGTCAATGGCAGGCAATAATATTGATATCACGTTGCTTTCAGAGGGGATCTATATTGCCATGGTTACCACCGTAGCCGGACTGATAATAGGTATCCCCGCCTATTTTGCATACAATTATTTGTCTTCACGCATAGGGTCCATTGTAAACAATATGGAAAAACACACCCTTGATTTTCTTGACCTGCTGCAGGAACCGCTTAAATAAGATCAATGTATGGCTATTAGACGAAACACTAAAGTTGAACCTACCTTTACAATGTCTTCCATGACAGACATTGTATTCCTGTTGTTGATCTTTTTCCTGGTAACTTCGACCCTTATTAATCCCAATGCTCTAAAATTGTTACTGCCTAAAAGTTCCAACCAGATATCGGATAAAGCCCAGGTAAGTGTTTCCATAAAACACTATTCACAGGCCGGGACTTTCTCTTACCATATAAACGGCAGCCAACAGGCTGTTTCTTTCAGCGAGATCGAACCACAATTGCAGGAATTCCTCCAGAATAGTGATGATCCCACTGTTTCTCTCTATGTAGACAAATCCGTACCCATGGAACAGGTAGTACAGGTGATGAACATTGCCAAACGAAATCAGTATAAAGTGATACTGGCCACCTCTCCTGAATAAAATCAAGATCATAGTCCATGAAAGAATACCGGGGAAATAGAACGGGGTTTCTACTGACAGCGGGTTTCCATTTGTTGCTGGGAGCCATATTGCTGTTGGCCGGACTCCGGTATGATCCTCCGGAAAAAGACAACCAGCTCAGCATAGAAATTGAGCTGGAAGAAGAGCGCCCTCCTGAACCTGTACGGATCATTGCCGAACAGGGATCACAACCCCGTTCTCCCGAACCTGTCCCCGAAAAAGAACCCGAACTGGTACAACAAGCTGTCGTACCTGAAGAAGTGGAAGGAATACAGCGAACACAGGAAAGTACTATGGGAGAAACAGGCGATGTGGAAGTTGCAGATCCGGAACCACCCGTTATCAATGAAAGAGCCCTTTACAGAAGCCGGGACAAAGACACCCTTGCCGGTGAACAAACCGGAATACGGACAGATACCGACCGCCAGGCGGGACATGCGGCAGGGAATACGCAAACCGGGAATCCCGCCGGTCAGCCAACAGCCCAACTTGCCGGACGAACAGTCATAGGCAAACTGCCCTTACCTGAATATGCAGAAAACCTCTCCGGAAAAGTAGTCGTTAGAATACGGGTAGATACTTACGGTAAAGTAACCTCGGCTATCCCGGGTATTGAAGGCACAACAGTGCAAAACAAAACTCTTTGGGAAGCAGCCCGTAAAGCCGCCCTGGAAGCACGTTTTAATGTAAGCGGGTCTGCTCCTGCCATCCAGGAAGGAAAGATTACTTACATATTCACTTTGAAATAAGATTTATTCGTAACGAAGAGCTTCTATAGGATCTAACCGGCTGGCACGAACAGCAGGAATATATCCCGACAATATACTGACTACCAAACAGACTGCCACTCCAAGAAGCATCCAGACCCACGGAATGACAAAAGGCATTTTCATTCCCAGAGAGGTCAGATTACCAGCCAGAATCCCCAGAACTATGCCCCCGGCTCCTCCCAGTTGCCCTATAACGATGGCTTCAAACAGGAATTGTTGTTTTATAACCTTTGAAGTAGCACCCATGGCTTTGCGGGTTCCGATTTCCCGGGTACGTTCATTCACGGAAACCAACATGATATTCATCAGCCCTACTGCTGCACCCAACAATGTTATCAGACCAATAATAACAGCCACAATAGTTACGATCCGCATGGTTTCCATAGATCGTTCCAGCATATCTTCGCTTCTGTCTATACGAAAATCTGTTTCATCAGTAGGAGAAAGACGTCTGACCGTACGAAAAAGGATCTCCGCTTCTTCATAAGCATTTTGACTATTCTGACCTTCCCGGGGCTGAATTTTTATCTGGAAATTCATGTCGTCACCTCCGTATACGCTTCTGGCATTGCCCAAAGGAATAAACAGCTGTTTGTCTGCGCCTCCGCCAAAGGCAGCACCCTTTGACTTCAAAACACCAATAACCTGATAACGCCTTCCGTCCACATTAAGAAATTCTCCTATGGGATCCTGGTCCCCGAACAGAGACATCAGGCCGTATCCTATGACTGTGACAAAACCGGAAGAGTTCATTTCAAAAGATGAAAAAAGCCTTCCATCGGACAATTCCAGGGCATTAACCGGAAAGTAGTCCGGATTGGCCCCGATTATGGTAATGTCCGGATTTGTTTTTTCGGAACCGTAACTTGCTTCCAACATGGCAGCCGCAGTAGCGTATACGGCTATACGTGAAGGCACCTTGTAAGAATCGGAAAAGGCCATTGCCTGTTGATAGGTTATGGCAGGTTTGTTTCTGATCCTGCGACGAACTTCGGAAGACTGGCCTCTCAAAGATTGTGAGCGAATAGTAATGGTACTGGCTCCCATCCGGTTGAAACTGTCCGTAACCGATCCCTTGATAGCATCTATGGCTGTAAGAATACCCACCAGGGCCATAATGCCCACAGCTATCATCATAATGGTCAATATTGAGCGGAGTTTGTTTGTCTTAACCGCTGTCAGAGAAACACTTAAATTTTCCCGGAGTAATGGGGAGAAACGCAGAAAGGCCGGATACTTCATGATGCAATATTAAGAATTTTCACGTACATTTGCGGCTCAAATCATAAAAATAATGCAAACTAAAGACAGTTCTCCCGATCAGGGAGAGAATCAACGTTCCAAAAGGGAGCGTATCAGCAGCCGTTCTGAAGGGGAAAGATCCCCCGAGAGGTCCCGCCGTGAGGGCGGTTACGGCCATGACAGACCGCGCCGTGAAGGCGGGTATCAATCTGACAGACCGCGCCGTGAAGGCGGGTATCAGTCTGAAAGACCGCGCCGCGAAGGCGGGTATCAATCTGACAGACCGCGCCGTGAAGGCGGGTATCAGTCTGACAGACCGCGCCGTGAAGGCGGATACCGTTCTGACAGACCGCGCCGCGAAGGCGGGTATCAATCTGACAGACCGCGCCGCGAAGGCGGGTACCGCTCTGACAGACCACGCCGTGAAGGCGGGTATCAATCCGACAGACCACGCCGTGAAGGCGGGTATCAATCCGACAGACCACGCCGTGAAGGCGGGTATCAATCCGACAGACCGCGCAAAACGGCTTTCAAAAAGCCTTTCAAAAAAGAGCCTTCAGCTCCGGAGCCCAAGCAACCGAAAGTTCCCGGAGAAGTCAGACTCAACAAATTCATTGCCAACTCCGGGCTGTGCTCCCGCCGGGAAGCAGATACATTCATCACCACAGGTTTGGTAACGGTAAATGGAGAAGTGGCAGATCAACTCGGCATTAAGATTAAACCCGAAGATGATATAAGGGTAAACGGAGAACGCATCAAAGGCGAACCCAAAACATACATTATAATGAACAAGCCCAGGGGATTTGTGACCACCATGCATGATGACCATGCTGAAAAATCGGTCATGGACCTGATCGCAGGGCAATGTGAACAACGCGTATACCCTGTGGGAAGACTGGATAAATCCACCATGGGTGTTCTTCTGTTCACCAACGACG
>ERZ795053.720-NODE-720-length-42092-cov-9.558032_pt1 | contig 42092 bp, 28 predicted proteins | sample MGYA00375137_ERZ795053 | MGnify/ENA primary metagenome ERZ795053 (study PRJEB30182, sample SAMN05720284) | activated sludge metagenome | isolation source: Anaerobic digester | place: Hong Kong | collected 2014-12-17 ... | reverse complement strand
AATAATTTTGATGCGTGCGGTGGCACCATTGATATCACCTGGACAGCGCCATCCCTGGCTTGTGGCAGTATCGCTGATTATACCGCCTCCATCCCGGTAGACCCTGCGCCGGTACCTACCTGGGGCACCCCCGCACTTCCAGCTAACCTGGCTTGTGGGGATGTATCTACGTTTACGGCACCTGATTTAACCTATTCCAATAGCGAAGCAGGCTCTTGTCTGATTGATGGCATTGTCACCCCAACGATCGTAAATAATTTTGACGCATGCGGTGGCACCATTGATATCACCTGGTCAGCGCCATCCCTTGCTTGTGGTAGTATTGCTGACTATACCGCTTCTATTCCGGTTGACCCTGCTCCGGTACCGGTATGGGTTGCTCCTACTTTGCCTGCGAATCTGGCTTGCGGTGATGTTGCCACATTTACCGCACCTGACTTGACCTATTCCAACAGCGAAGCAGGTTCTTGTCTGATTGACGGAACAATATCCCCGACGGTAGTAAATAACTTTGATGCTTGTGGTGGAACTATTGACATCACCTGGCCAGCACCCACATTGGCTTGTGGTTCAATCTCGGATTATACGGTATCTATTCCGGTTGACCCTGCACCTGTGCCTACATGGGGTACTCCAACACTTCCTTCAAGTGTTGCTTGTAGCGATGTAGCTACATTCTCGGCGCCAGATCTGACCTATACAAATAGTGAAGCAGGCACCTGTCTGATCGATGGAACAATTGCTCCTATAGTCACATCGACCTACGACGCCTGTGGTGGATCCATAGACATCACCTGGCCAGCTCCAACACTTGCCTGCGGTACGCTAGCGGATCTTATTGTCTCTATCCCTGTGGATCCGGCAGCAGATCCTGTGTGGGATGCTACGCCCGCGATAGGCCCTATCACTTGTTCTGAAGCCGAGTCCGGTACCTTCACCATACCTGTGTTAGGCTACTCAAACAGTGAAGCTGGAAGTTGCGATGTTTCCGGAACTTCCAATGGGATCATCACCAATACAACCTTTGATGCTTGCGGGGGTACTGTTGAAATCACCTACTCCGCTGCAGGGTTACCTGTTTGTTTCAGTTTGACGGATGTAACTGTAACGGTTACTGTGGTCCCTGCCCCGAGCCCTTCCTGGGATCCTACGCCAAGCATTCCGGATATTTCGTGTGCAGAAGCAGACGCCTCCTCCTTCATCATTCCGCCATTGAATTACACCAACGGCGAATCCGGAACGTGTGAAATTTCAGGGACCATCAACGGGGTTATCTCAAGTTCTAGCTATACTTCATGCGGAGGGTCCGTTACCGTAACTTACCCTGCTCCCTCGTTACCTTGTAGCGGGCTCTCGGATGTTACCGTATCGGTAAATGTCCTGCCTGCGCCATCACCAGTGTGGGATCCGACACCGTCCTTTCCAAATATCTCCTGCCAAGATGCTGAAACGGGAACGATAACTATTCCACAATTGGGTTATACAAACAGTGAAACCGGTGCCTGTGAAATATCCGGCTTGATAGACGGTGTGATTACCAGTCCGGCCTTTGATGAATGTGGTGGGACTCTGGTCATTACCTATCCTGCACCGACACTCGCGTGCGGATCACTACCCGACATCACCGTAAGTGTGACAGTAGATCCAGCTCCAGCCCCGACGTGGGGTGGGTATACCATTCCTACCGACCTGACATGTGATGATGCCACCATCTTTGTGGCCCCAACAATAACTTATTCAAACAGCAACTCGGGATCTTGTCTTATCGAAAATACAGTAACTCCTGTTGTGACTCCGAGTTTTGACATGTGTGGAGGAACGATAACGGTAGAATACCCAGACCAGGATTATGGCTGTGGAACCTTAACCGGGTTCACAGAAGTCATTACCGTCCAACCAGCATCCGCACCTGTATTCACATCAACTCCGGCAGATGCAACCATCGCCTGTGATGCCGTTGGAGCATTCTCTCCTCCGAACCTGACTTACGACAATAGTGCTTCCGGAGGTTGCTCGATAAGTGGTACCGTTGCACCATCCGTAACGCTAAACACGCTGGATTGCAACGACTTCATCTACGTAACCTGGTCCTATACAGATGCATGCAACCGTCTGCTGGAATACACGCAGACCATTGAAGTCATCGATGATCAGCCACCTACGTTTACTGTACCGCCATCCATTACACTGACCTGTGATCAGGATCCATACGATCTTGGATTGACCGGAGACGTAACCGATGAAGCTGACAATTGTGCTACAAACCTGGATGCTACCTATACGGACAATGCCTCCCAGGGTTGTAACGGCACTGGTTCAATTACCCGGACCTGGACATTGTCGGATGATTGTGGTAACGTCACCACACGAAATCAGACGATTACCATCGTGGATGACGAGGATCCGGTAATCTCCTGTCCCGGAGATATAAGTCTAAGTTGTGACATCTCAGAACTTCCACCGTATAACGACTTCTTCGAGTTTCAAACCGCAGGAGGCACCGGTTTTGACAACTGCGGTTTAAATCAGGCATCCTTCGGTCTGGTCAGTGAGACGAGTAATGGTGGAACTTGCCCCGAGATTGTAACACGGGTCTACCAAATAGAAGACAATTGTGGTAATGTGGCCACTTGCTCTCAAATTATCACAATCAATGATACCGAAGCTCCTACCATTAACGGTGTTCCTTCAGATGTAACCGTAAATTGTGGCAGCATTCCGCCGGCCCCCGTTTTGAACGTAGATGTTACCGCATCCGACAATTGTACCATCAATTCTTTCACCGTTAACGAAACCAATGTACCGGGCTCCTGTGAATCCACATATCAAATAGTCCGTACGTATACAGCAATTGATGCTTGCGGCAACAGTGCAACGGAGACTCAGACCGTGACGGTTATTAACTGTTTCCCAATTGTGACGGTCAACATTTCTCCAGATGAGATTTGTGAAGGAGGATCATCTGTAATATCGGCTACCGTATCCGGCGTATTTACCAATCCTGCTTATCAGTGGGAATTCAGTCCGGATCACATCAACTGGTCATCAGCAGGATCCGGTTCATCCATCACCATTACCAACGCCACGAGCGCCAATGCCGGATTTTACCGGGTAACAGTTGCCGATGCGCCAGGTAATCTTGGAGATCCAAACTGTAGCATTGTTTCAAACGAGGCTTACCTTTCGGTCATAGCACATGTTGAGACCAACCTTTCCGAAATAGTCTGTCCTGGAGAAATAGTGACCGTGGGTTCTACAAATTTCTCCACTCCGGGAACTTATGATGTCACTTTGACTTCCAGTGCCGGTTGCGATAGTATCGTACACCTAACCCTGGCTAACTATACCCTGCAAACGACCAATTTGGTTGAGACCATATGCGATGGAGGGACAGTAAATGTGGGTGGAAGCCTCTTCAATACCACGGGCAACTATACGGTTGTCGTCCCTGATGTGCATGGTTGCGACAGTACCATTCATCTGGATCTGACGGTTAAGCCAAATATTATTAATAATCAGAGCCTACATCTGTGCTTCGGCGAGGATGTAACGATAGGCGGACAAACTTTCAATACCACAGGCAATTATACCATTAACCTTCAGACCACATTTGGTTGTGACTCAATCATCAATTTGAATCTGGTAGTTGAGCCGAAATTGACCAAATTCCTTGATGAGCAGATATGCCAGGGCGATACCTATAATTTATACGGCACCATCTACTCTATCTCCGGGAATTATTCAACAGTTGTACCAGGAAGCGCCGGTTGCGATACTACAGTCACGTTAAACTTGGATGTTGTAACTGCGATACAGAAAACCGTTAATCGCACCATCTGTCTCGGAGATTCCATTCAATTGGGTTCCTCCTATTACAACACTTCTGGAACCTACACCGGTACATTTGTATCACAAGCTGGTTGCGACAGTATTGTTACGCTGAATCTCACCGTCGTAGATAATATCATCACGACTCTGGATGAAGTAATTTGCGAAGGAGACAGCTATTCGGTTGGTTCAAATAACTATACGACCAGTGGCACTTATCAAAATACATTTACGTCACATGGTGGATGCGATAGCATAGTTACCCTCCATCTGACTGTTGTCCCTCATCGCGACTCAACGATCGTAGCCGATATCTGTCAAGGATCATCTTATTCTGTAGGTGGTAATTCGTATAACACGACGGGAGTCCATACCGTAACCGTACAAAATGCCTACGGATGTGATTCCACAATTACCCTGGACCTTACCGTTCATCCGGAATATACGCAAACGAGTCTGGTAGAAATTTGTGAGGGCGAGTCATTGACAACCCCCAAAGGAACGTACTCAACCAGCGGAACTTATCAGGAGGATTACATCAGCACATTTGGCTGTGACAGTACGGTAGTGATCCGTCTAACCGTAAGGCCTGTCTTTGACCGCACCATTACACGACAAGTTTGTGAAGGTGAGACCGTTACCATTGGCAGCCATACGTACAATTCAACCGGTAACTACACCGATTCACTCCAGACACGCTTTGGTTGTGACTCTGTCATCCATTTGAACTTAACCGTCCTTCAGGAATTGGTATCCAATTTTGACTTACAAATTTGCGATGGTCAATCTTATGTATTTGGATCACAGACTTTAAATACAAGTGGAACTTATACGGAAACCTTCGCCTCACAGGCGGGATGTGACAGCGTTGTAACGCTTAACTTGTCCGTAGTACCTCAGATAACAACCACCCTCGATGAGCAAATTTGCGAAGGTGATGTCTTTTATCTGGGCTCTACACCCTATTCAACGTCCGGCACCTATACCGGCAATTTCACATCGGTGGCAGGTTGCGACAGTATAGTAACACTAAACCTTACCGTCGAGTCAACCATTAGGTATTCATTTGATCAACCGCTTTGTGAAGGTGAATCCATTGTATTCAATGGCAGTACCATCACCAAAGCTGGAACTTACCGGGATACGCTACCTAGTGCAGGTGGGTGCGATAGCATTGTCACCATGCGCGTTCAGTTACTGAATTCTTATTCAAGAGAAATTAATCAACAAATTTGTAACGGAGTTACGATAGACTTTGGTGGTCAGACACTGAGCACTTCTGGAACTTACGTGGATACCCTAACCAGCACAAACGGTTGCGACTCCATTATCACGTTAAATCTTTCGGTTTTACCTGAGATTACGAAATCGATCACCAAGCAGATTTGTACCGGTCAAACCTTTGATTTCAATGGGGCCATTCTGACGACCAGTGGAACTTATGTCGACACCTTGCAGACGTCTGGAGGTTGTGACTCCATTGTTACCCTCAATCTGTCGGTATTACCGGCTCTGTTGACCGATCTTGATGTTCAACTATGTACCGGTCAAACTTATGACTTTAATGGCAAAACGCTTACCGTCGATGGAACCTATACCGACACCTTAACGACCATGGGAGGTTGTGACTCCATCATCACGTTAACCTTAGTATTCAATGACAATTTCCAAACGGAATTGGATCAAAAGATTTGCGAAGGAGAAACTTATGATTTCTTTGGGCAAATCCTCGACCAGACTGGGACCTATACACATACACTAGCATCTACAGCCGGTTGTGACAGTATCATCACATTAAATCTGGAAGTATCACCAAGCTTCTCTGAATCCATTTCAACAGCTATTTGTCAAGGCGAATCTTACACGTTCAATGGCCAAACATTGAATGCTTCCGGAGTCTATGTTGATACTTTGCAATCGGCTGGTGGGTGCGATTCCATTGTCACACTGGATCTGACGGTTAATGAGCAGTATTCACAAAACATCAGCAGACAAATTTGTGAAGGTCAAAGCTTCACCTTTGACGGACAAACGCTGACAGCTTCCGGCACCTACACAGCGAATTTGACAACAGTCAATGGTTGTGACTCCATCGTGATATTGGATTTGCAGGTCCTACCTCAATTGGCTGAAACACTGAATGTTGAGATTTGCTCCGGGCAATCCTACACCTTCAACGGCCAGAATCTGAATATTGGGGGTACTTACACGGCTAATCTAACTTCCTCAAACGGTTGTGACTCGATTGTGACGCTTAATCTTAGCGTCCTCGATAAGATTCGTCGCACCATTGATCAACAGATCTGCTCAGGCCAGACATACAACTTTGGTGGAAAATCACTGACAACGGCAGGAACGTATCAAGACACCCTTGTATCTGCTTTCGGATGCGATTCGATTGTGACGTTAAACCTGGAGGTATTGGATCAGTTAACCTCAACCCTGGATCAATCCATTTGTAATGGAGAAACCTTTACCTTCGATGGTCAGACGCTGAATAGCAGCGGCACCTATACGGCTACTTTAACAGCTACCAGTGGTTGCGATTCCGTTGTAACACTGAATCTGACCGTCAATGAACAATACGCACAAAGCATTAGCAGACAAATATGTGAAGGTCAAAGTTTCGCCTTTAATGGCCAAACCTTAACCACTACAGGCACGTATACCGCAAATCTGACCACCGTCAACGGTTGTGATTCGATCATTACCCTTGATCTGCAGGTCTTGCCTCAGCTCACCGAAACACTGGATGTCGAAATCTGTGCCAGTCAGAGCTACGTATTTGATGGTCAGACCTTAAACACGAGTGGTACTTATACGGCTAATCTCACCTCTGCCAATGGATGTGATTCGATTGTAACCCTGAATCTGGCTGTTTTGGATAAGATTCGCAAGACCATCAATCAGCAGATTTGCTCGGGACAATCTTACACTTTTGGCGGTAAGACCATTTCCATCCCGGGAACCTATGCAGACACGTTGACTTCAGCTTTCGGTTGTGACTCCATCGTCACACTGAACCTTGAAGTACTCGACCAATTAACAACCACATTGGATGCGTCGATTTGTAGTGGTGAAACCTACACTTTCGATGGTCAGGCGCTTAACTCGTCCGGTACTTATACGGCATCGCTAACAGCTTCAAGTGGCTGTGACTCGATTGTCACATTAAATCTTCTGGTCATCGATCCGGTCATCGTGGACCAATCGGCCAGCATATGCGCCGGTGAGACCTATTCCTTCGACGGAAAAAGCCTGACCGCCAGCGGAGCTTATTCAGCTTCCTATACCAGCGCTGCAGGTTGTGATTCGATCATTAATCTTACGCTAGAGGTATTGCCAGCACCCACCATCACCATTTCGGAAGAAATATGTGAAGGACAAACCTATGCGTTCTTCGGTCAAAACCTGAGCACATCAGGCACCTATCAGGAGATAGCTACCAGCGCGAATGGTTGTGACTCCACGGTTATCCTGGAACTCACGGTCGTCAAACAAAAGAACAAGTCCATCAATCGGACCATTTGTTCATCTCAGGTCTTTTCATTTGACGGACAGGACCTGAATACCACCGGTACTTATACCGCGACATTTACGTCCGTTGCCGGATGTGATTCCATTGTCACCTTAAATCTGGTGGTTGCCGATCTGATTCAAAGCACGATCCAGCAGCAGATCTGTGAAGGTCAATCCTACACATTCGGCGGCAAACAACTGACGACGTCAGGCACCTACACGGATACGCTGACAACATCAGCTGGTTGTGATTCGATCGTCACCCTTGAACTGGAAGTTTCCAGTCAAATAAAAACAACCGTCGATCAAACGATTTGTGAAGGTGAAACCTTTACCCTGGCAGGGAAAAGCTTCACGACTACCGGAGTTTACACCATTAATCTTACCAGCAGTTCCGGATGCGATAGCATCATAACGCTGAACCTGGATGTTTTGAATTCGATTGACGTGGAGGATGAAGTAACGCTTTGTGAAGGTGAAAGCATTGACTATCAGGGACTCCTGATCAATGCCAGCGGTGATTATGAGGTCACACTGACCAGCGCAAGTGGTTGCGATAGCATCATACATGTCCATGCAACGGTTCTTGATGCCTACCGGGAGGACGTCTCCTATACGCTATGCCAGGGCGACTCGATCTTTATCGACGGCCAGTCTTATACGCAGGCAGCAAGTTTCAGTAAGACCTACCAGTCAGCTTCAGGATGCGATTCGATTGTGACTTATTCGATTGAAATCATTCCTGAGAAAACATTGGTTGGTATCGATCAGGACATTTGCCTCGGGGATGATGCCATCTTAAAGGTAAATGCAGCAAACAATCTGGACTTGTACTGGGAAGGCCCGGGCCTATCCTGTACAGAATGCCGGCAGCCAAAGGTAACTCCGACGGAGACCACCACTTATACGGTAAAAACAATTGGCTGTACTGGCGATACCATTTCATCCCAGGTCACTGTAACGGTTTATGAGGCACCGGATATGGTAATGCCTGAGAATGTAGAGATCAAAAAGGGAGAATCTTCCACCCTAACTGTTCAAACGTCCAGTCCGGATGTGATCCTTGACTGGTACGCGAACGGCGAGTTGATCTGTTCCGATTGCAAGTCCATCACGGTAAATCCGGATAAAACAACTACATATACCGTGGAGGCAAGCAATCCGGCAGGATGTATGGCAGTAGCTGACTTTATCGTCTTTGTCGCTGATGACTGTGAATTCGATAAAATAGAAATAGCGAACGCGATGACACCCAACCATGACGGGCGCAACGACCAATTCCTGATCCGTAATTCCGGTTCTTCCACCCTTGAGTCGTTAAAAATCTTTAATCGCTGGGGTGAACTTATCTTCTCTACGAAAAATGTTGAGAATGAATTATGGGACGGAACCTACAAGAATACACCTCTCAACAGCGGCGTTTACGTCTACTTGCTGGAAGGTCACTGTGCAGCCGGAGACAAGTTTGTCAAGAGCGGCAATATTTCAATAATTCGATAACACAAAAAATAATAACAATACCAAAGAGTTTAATGCCATTTTTTTGATGACCGAGTGATGTGATAATCGCTTATTCGCCCCCCAAGATGTCATGTGGCCTCCCCCCCTGCCACGAGCTTATATAGGTAAAAATTTAAAGCTAGGGTTATGAAACAATTTTACTTGTTCGTGTTCCTAACGGGGATGATCATGCTGAGTAGGACAGCTATGGGGCAGGATGTGCACCTGTCTCATATCCATGCATCGCCGACATTCCTAAATCCCGCGATGGTGGGGTTGATGAACGAAGACTTAAGGCTCATAGGAAACTATCGCAGTCAATGGCAAACCTTCAACGCAGGATACCGTACCATGATCGCTTCGGCGGATATGAAGGCATTCAGAGGTTTCGGACTTCGCGATGAATTTGGTGCGGGCTTGCAGATTCTCAGTGACAAGGCGGGAGACATTGCGTACAACACAACGGACATCGCTTTGACGTTGTCCTATCTTAAAGCGCTCAATCGCAATGGAGACCATCTTATCTCCGCAGGTGCACGTATCGGATTTGTCCAGAATCAGTTCGATATTGAAAAATTACGCCTCTTGGATGAGGATCCGTCCCTATTGAACGGCGAATTGATGAACACCACCCAATACCTGGATATTTCGGCAGGCCTGGGATGGTTTGTGCCCCTCTACAACCGGTATGATTTTCTGTATCTGGGATTTTCAGGATTTCATCTGAATCGGGCAACCATTTCCTTTATGGATCATCAGGACATCCAAACCGAAGGGTTGCAGCTATATCCAAAGTACACCTTTCATGGCGGTGGAAGCATCCGTGTTAACGCTTATGTAGCCTTAAAACCGAGCTTTATATTCCATTACCAGGGGCCGCATCGTGAATTTAACCTGGGGACATTCGTCCGAATGTCGAAAGAGCCCCGCACTTACTTCCGGGCACAGTATGCCATCTATACTGGTTTCTGGCTTCGCTGGGCAATCAACGACGGCAAATTCCAGCGCGATGCCTTGATCGGAGCATTACGTTACGACTATAAGGATATGGTATTCACCTTTTCCTTTGACATGAATATCTCGGATTTAGCAAAAGCATCCCGTACGCTGGGAGGGCCTGAACTCTCTGTAATGAAGTATTTTGATTTTGACCGTCCGGCCAGAAAGCGGAGTAAAGTAAAATGTCCTGCATTCTAAGTGGATGATAAAACGCCCATAAAATAACCCGAGCGATGTTTTTGCACTTCTTTGAAAAAAGTAAGGCAGTTCAAATGAACTGCCTTTACTTTTTTATCTCATTAACCGCTTTCTATAACTTTGAATTGAACTTCAATGCTGAATGATATAAGACGCTTTTTAAACTATGTAGAGAGACTAATGAAAAAAAGCGGTCAATGAGTGATGTACATACATTGGTTCGTAAGAAAGTTACCCTGCCTTTGAGGTTTCCCTTTCGCTGATACAAATGTGCACACAGCCACGTCGAAAAGAAAGACAGATTGGATTATCGGACGATAAATCAGTATGACCGTGTACATATGACCATCCTGGTTCCCTATCCAACTTAACTGCTCCTGACCTTTTCTGCCCTTTTTTCCACCCTTCCCAGATAGAAACAATAGTGTTTCCCTAGTCCCGTTTGGCTTTACCGTACGACCCTGCAGCCAAAATTACCTGCCGGTCCTGTCCTGGGCCACCAGGACAATCCAGTGTACCGGGAGTACTTAACGAATCAAAAATAGGATACCTGCAGGAATGTTGCCACAACTTGGCCATTGAACTTTGCCCGTGGAACCGGTCATTCATACGATAAAAAAAACCACCCATCAAGGACAGGTGGTTCTAAGTTGAACTCTTTGGGTGAAACAACTTATAAGGATATGCAGTCGCAAATATATGTTTTCATATAGAAACTAACGAATAAATTTGACTACCGAATGCAAATAAGTCATTACCGGACCTATAAGCGGGGCAGTTGGTTTAAAAATTCGATTTTTTTGCGTTTTGAAACTGGCACCGAACTATCATCCGACATGTGTAAAGTACCCTCTTTATTGTATTTCCGTACATGATTCAGGTTGACCAGATGGGATTTATGACATTGGAAGAAATTATGATGTTCCAATATTCTCCTGAATTCGCCAATATTATAGGAACTCAGAATATTTGTTCTATTGGTGAGGTATACCTTGGTATATTTTTGATCCCCTTCACAGCGGATGATTTCATTCATCTCCACGAATTCCAATCCTTCCATAGTAGGTATACCGATCCGGTTGGTCTTCCGGGTAGAACTACTGAGATGCTGCAACAATTCCTGAATGTTCGCATTGGACTTTTTACTCTCTATGCGCTTTTTGGCGTTCAGAACAACCTCCGTCAGCATACTGCTGTCTATGGGCTTTAACAAATACCCTATTGCAAAATGATTAAACGCATCCAAAGCATACTGATCGTAACCGGTCACAAAAATTACTTCAAAGTCCGGATGATCAAACATTTGCAATAAATCAAATCCGGTCTTCTCCGGCATTGCAATATCCAAAAATACAAGATCCGGCTCTTCGTTTTCAATCATCTCGTAGGCGTCATCGGCATTATCAGCATCTCCAATGATCTCAATTTCCGGAAAACTTTCTTCCAGTAATTCCTTCAACAATAAACGAGGATACTCTTCATCGTCCACTAAAACAACTCGTATCATTTCATTCTAATTTTCGAAAATGGGAATATTTACAATTACTTTGGTACCGGATGGTTTGCCTTCATCAAATAGATCTTCAATATTAAAGTTCAAATGATAACCATCTACCTTTTGATAAACTTCTTTCCTTTCCTCCATCATCTGCAAACCACGGCTTTTGTGGGCCCCAATCGATTTTTCCTTGATCATCACCGATTGCAATCGGCCAATTCCGTTATCCTGTATCAGAATATGAATATTCTTACCCGCCTGATTCACCCTCAACTGTAAGTGGCCTTTTTCTTTTTTATGAAATAACCCGTGATTAATGCTGTTTTCTACAAAAGGTTGTAAAAACAATGCCGGAATTTGAACATTCATGTCCTTCACCGATCCATCGACATCCATTTCAAAGTCAAATTTATCATTGAATCGCATCCGTTCGAGCTCGACATAAGTGGCTACAATTTTCAATTCGTCCCGTAGTGAAATGTATTTATTCTTTGAGGCTTCCAGAACCGATCGTATCAAATAAGCAAATTTACTAATGTATAACTCACAAGCTTTCTTATTGTTGGAATGGACAAAATATTGTATCGCGCTGAGTGCATTAAAAATAAAATGAGGGTTCATCTGGGCTTGCAAAGCCTGCATTTCCAATTCGGCAAATCGCTTGGTAATTAACGCTTTTTGTCTTTCTTCCTCCGCAATGATCATCGTACGGCGCTTGATATATCCGTATATTAATCCCCCTGCGCTGAGTAACAGAAATATGATGAAATAAGGACTTTTGTAGAATACATTTTTGACGTGTATCGGCATTTCCCATTCTTCCTCCAGCCAATTTCCGGCAATATTGGTACCCCGGATTCTCAGGGTATAAAAACCAGGACTCAATTGTTCGATGCGGATCCGGTTGCTTTTTGTAATATTCCAACTTCCCGCCTCTTGAATTTTATACGCCAGGGTCATATTCTGCGCATTCATGTTATCCGGATGGTAAAACTGCAACTCCAGAAATACATCGGAAGGCCGCATGACTATTTCTTTCAAGAATGGAACTTCATCGGTATGCCTCACCAGACCTAAATTCCGGTTTAATTGATTGATTGCCACCAGGCGTAATCCCTTATCCAAATCTTTATCCCGAAGTTGGTCCGGATAAAATACACTTACGCCATTCATGCCACCAAAATAAAATTGACCACGATGATCCTTTAATACGGATAACCGGTTAAATTCCGTGTGACTGATGCCACTCTGTTCTAAATAATTGGTTATTAATCCATCCTTTACATTGATAAAGGACAGCCCATTGAAGGTGCCAAGCCAGAAATTACCGGAAGCATCCTGCAATATGCTGCAGACCGTCAAATTATTCAACCCGGCTTCAGCATCGTACTTTTGCATCACCTTGCTTGTTCTGGGATTGTATAAAATAAACCCGCCTTCGGTGCCCAAGGCTACTTCTTCCTGATTGACCAGATAAAGATCCAGAATTTGTTCATTAGGCAATTGATTGGATTGGGTCCATGACTGCCATTCATTTTTATCCGGATCCACGCGAAATAATCCATTTTGTGTACCCAACCACACTTTTTGCAAGGAATCCACCTTAACACAGTTAGGCAAAGCATCATCCAGTGGATTTTCCTGATCTTTATTTTTCCATAATTCGAATTGCTTTGAAATCAAGCTAAATCGCATCAGCAGTCCTCCGTTATCAACATTTCTACGCACCGCAAGCCAAATGCTGCTTCTGAATCGATCATATACCAGATCCCGCACCAGCATATCGGATCCAATCCAAAACAAGTGTGATCTGCGGCTTTTGATATTGTAAGAAAACAAATACGCATTTTGCTCCTGGTCGCACAAACTACCCCAAATCAAAGTGCTGTCTACCATAGCGAGGTTTGAACTGCAACTCAAGGGCAGATACCGGTTTTGCAATGTATCGTGCAGATGGAGAAGTATCGCCTGGGAATGTTCATGATCTGCCGATAATTCATGTAAAACGTCAAATTCCCGGATGGCAAAAATTCTTCCGTCCGGTGCTTCTGCCATCCCCCGCATCACAGCGCCCCACTGGCCTTTCATGATCTTTTTTGCAAAAAAGTTATGGATCTTATTACCCGATTTGTACAGGTAGTAAGCACCGGTAGGGGTCGCCAGGGTAGCCTCATTGAAAATATTATCGCTGTATAAATCACTGATTATTTCTCCCCCGTCAATATTCAGGTAGAGAGGCACCACTTCATTTTTTGGGGTAATAATGACATATCCTTTGGGCGTCTTAAAATTACTCCGCAATGCATAAATGATATTATCCTGACGATCCTGAAACCCATTGTCAAAATATTCGCTGGAGGAAACAAAGCCGAAATGCTCCGTAGTCATGGTCATCAAATCCAGTCGAAATATCCCGGGAACGTACTCATAGGACAACAGGGCATCCCGGTTTCCCCTGGGTGCAATGGAGTTTAAAGTTCCCCGCAGAGGATATTGCTCCAGTTGTTGATCGTGGATTAACAGGAGGGTATCACTGATGAGGTTTCCAACAAAAATGGTATTGTCATTGGTTCGGATCAATAGCTCATTAGGGTCCCAATTGGCCGGAATCACGTATTTCCGTACCAACCTGGTACCATTTTGCAGTTTAACGTAAATCTCAATTTCACTTTGATTTCCCGTGATCCATAACAACCTTCTTCGGTCCAGCGGATAAAACCGGATCATGTTGGCAAATGGAAAATCCTCATAACTTACACTTAGATTGATGGCATTGATTCGATCATACCCGGTCTGCCGGTCCTCATAAAAAACCCATAAATTTTCAGCATCCGGCATCCGGACACTTTGAATATGAGCTCCTGAAAGGTGGCGATCCTTGTCCTTTATGTTAAACTCAAGGAATCGTTCACCATCAAAACGGGAGATGGCATTTTCCGTAACAAACCAATAGAATCCGAGTGAATCTTTAAATGTTTGCTTCAACTGACCGCCGGGCAGCCCCTGATTCCGGTCCCAATGATAGACCGTCTCGTATTTTAGTTCGCCGGCAGGACTGATAAACATTTCATTTGAAAGGGTATCCTGTCCCCTCACCACATAGGTTGTCAGCAACATACATAGTTGGATGAGCGCCAAACCCATCCATCGAAACCAATATATCTTTTCGCTGACCATGTGGATAAATTTAAACAAAATTTTATCCCGTCCGGTTTTCCGGAAACTTTGAACCACCCACTTCGATCCCCTCATCATTTCTTACAAACGAAAGAGGCTAAACGGATGGTATAAGCTGCTGATCCTTGCCGTACCTTCATGGAATGAATGCATTCGACGTGATTGTTGTGGGAGGGGGTATTGTAGGATTGTCTACCGCTTACCGGATTTCCTCCAAATACCCCAGCTGGAAAATAGCTGTCCTCGAAAAGGAATCCAATATCGCAAGCCATCAAACCAGTCATAATAGCGGGGTCATTCATTCCGGAATCTATTATCGTCCCGGCAGTTTCAAAGCGACATTGTGTCAGCAAGGCTATCGTCAGCTGATCGATTTTTGCGAGCAGGAAGGTATTGAATTCGAACGCTGTGGCAAAGTCATTGTAGCCACCACTTCGGATCAAATACCCCGGTTGCAGGCTATCCAAGAGCGAGGTATCCAAAATGGGTTGGACCATGTCGAGTGGTGGGGCCCCGAAAAAACCAGAGAACGGGAACCTCATGTGGCAGCCATTGCTTCTCTATTCGTTCCTCAGGCGGGTATCATTCGTTTTGCAGATGTGGCTCACAAATTCGCAGTCAGGCTTCTTGAATCTGGTGGCGAAATCCATTACAACTCGCGTGTAATAGCAATGCATGCGGAACAGAAGCAAGTTATCCTTGAGACAACTTCTGAAATACTTAATGCAAAATTGGTCATCACCTGTGGAGGACTGTGGGCAGACCGGCTAGCGCGGATGACTTTGGCCCAGTTAGACGTACGCATTCTGCCATTCCGGGGTGAATATTATGCTCTAAAGCAAGAAGCAAGGCATTTAGTTAACCATCTAATCTATCCGGTTCCAAACCCTGCCCTACCCTTTCTCGGCGTTCATTTTACGCGTCGGATCTCAGGAATCATTGATGTTGGTCCCAGTGCAGTCCTGGCCTGGGCCAGAGAAGGCTACCGCCGTACGGATTTTTCCTGGCGCGACATGAAGGACTGGATCGGATTTGCAGGCTCCTGGAAGTTGTTCCGTGGTTATTGGAAAATTGGGTTGGATGAATACCATCGTTCCTTTTCGAAAAAAGCATTCATCAAAGCAGCCCAACATTTGATCCCCGAATTATCAGCAGATCAGGTGGAAGAAGCCCCATCAGGTGTTCGCGCCCAGGCAATTCGAAAAACCGGTGATTTGGAAGAGGATTTCAGATTATTCAAGAAACCCGGAGTTGTTCATGTTGTAAATGCTCCGTCACCAGCAGCAACCTCATCACTTGCCATCGGAGAATGGATTGCATCCGAAGCCATTACCGCTAAACTGGATTAATGGATTGTTTTCTTGCGAAGCAGGTAACGCCCACCATAATCGACAATTTTATCGTATTGCGCTTCCAATTTCGGCCAGTCTCCCGCGTCGATGTAATAATAGTCAAAGCGACCATCTGACTGGATTTCTTTATCATAAACCAATGGTTGCAAATAATCCATCTGGCCGGTGACCCGGTAATATTCCGACGCCGGCATAAATAACCAATTCAGACCGAGTGATACAGGCTTAGGATCTTCTTTCGTAATCTCTTGCATCGAAAGCATCATGGATTTGGTATCGGCATCATACCACCATTCCCGGCAGGAGGTCAGGTTTGCTGCTCTCAATTCGTGATACACCATAAATCCCGCGACGATACTGCCACCGATCCGTATCCAAAGTCCATCCCAGTGACCCCGAATAAATAGCCACAGGATCAACGCCAGCAGTGGAATGTACATCAATGCCTTTCGGTTGAAGAGGAATTGCGATCCTAACAACCGGTGTTGGACCAGCATGATACCAAATGATGCAAGCAGTATTAAGACCATTGAAATATAAAAACGAACACCCAATTCCTGCCGTATAAAATAAATACCTAAACCAAAACCTATGGCCGGAATCAGTAGGATCAAAAACAGAATCAAAGCGGTATTCACTGTAGCATTGCCAAGATAATGCTGGCTGTATAGCGTATCGGATACCAGAATGGATATGGTGTCCCAGAGTGATGGCGCTCCATAAAGAAATTCGCCTTGGGCTCTTAGTTCCCGGATAGGCAATGCAAGAAAGATGCCCAATAAAACCAATAGCAACACCCCAGGTACTGCAGATTTTAGGATCCGTTTCCAGGTAGTGCTTCGTTCGTAATAAATAAGGGATAGTCCGATAATACCGTGCGCGATCATAAATGAAGCAAGAATGTTCAAAGCCGTAAAATTACTGAGGACCGCCAGCCCCAGGCAGCCATATGCCAAGCCAATATCCTTGACCTTATCATCCCGCATCCAGCGAAAAAGAAACCAGATTGCTGTTAACATAAAAGAAACGGATAGTCCATAACCTCTGGCCAACGAAAAAAAATCCAGCAGATACGGATTCATATTCAGAAGAATGAATCCCACCCATTGCAGGCCCGGTTTTTCCGGAGCCAGGGTAGAAACCAGTCGCACAGACACCAGTAAATACAAGGCATAGGCCATGACATTGGGCAGCCGGATAGCCCATTCAGATGGACCAAATAATGTCACCGAACCTTGCATAAGCAGGGTATTTAGCAAATGGTTGTTGGCATTTTCCCAGCAGGAGGAAGACCAAAAACAAGACCAGACAGAGACATCATGAAAAGCAAGGTAGGTATGCGCCTCATCATGCGTCATGGATAAATTCATGGCCCGCATAAAGACATAGATTAAAAGCAACAATGCCGTAAAGTACATGTATACTGGGGTAGCCGGACGCATTCGATTGCCTTTGAATTCCATAGGTTGAAGATAACTCATAAGCAGTAATTCAACCTGCTTAGCCCACATCAACCCAATTGGACCAAATCATCTACACCTATCGGCCGCATAACGTTAAAACCTTCACCGTAGGTGGCTCCGATGCGTCTGCCCATGGTTGAAGAAACCGACTTTACGTAATTCAAAAACTCCTTACCGGAGATGGGAGAAGAGGGCTCAGGTGAATTTGGGTCATAAAACTGGGATCTAAAAGCCAGAATAGCTTCCATCTTCTTGTCCATATGTGCCGTGATGTCTACGATCAGGTCTGGTGTCAGCTGAAAATCCTGAATGTAGTGATAGATGGCTTTGGGTCTCCACCGTACCTGCAGAACTCCTTCGTGGTAAGTTTCAATACGATGAAGCCCTGCCAGAAAGCATGCCTGCTCGACCAAGGCACTTGCCCTTCCGTGATCGGGATGCCGGTCCTTGATGGCATTTGCTAATACAATTTCCGGCTGGCAATACCGAACGAATTCAATGATCGGAAGCATGGATGCTTCGGAGATATCAAAGAACCCATCGGCTAGACCGATGTTATTGCGAAATTCTACTCCCATAATCCGGGCTCCTTCAGCCGCCTCGGCAGCACGGATCTCAGGAGTCCCCCTGGTTCCAAGCTCTCCTCTGGTCAGGTCAAGAATGCCTACCTTATACCCATCGGCAATGTGTTTTAGAATCGTCCCACTACAACACAATTCCACATCATCCGGATGTACGCCAATAGCCAGAATATCTACTTTCATGAGTTCAACAATCTTTCAATGGTTCTTTTGATTTTATTTGAATTGGGCTTGGTAAATGTAACAAAGTAGTCTACCACTTCTCCATTGCGGTCTATCATATATTTGTAAAAATTCCATCTGGGTCGGGAAAAGGGACCCAGTTTCTCAACAATTTGCCGGTAAATGGGGTGCTGCTCCGGTCCGGTGACATGGATTTTTTCGGTTATCGGAAAGGTAGTCTCGTAGTTTGATTTACAAAATGAAACAAGGGCATCGGCATCAAGGGGCTCTTGATTCATGAAATCATTGCTAGGGGTAGCCAATAATTCAAACCCCTTCCGGTGATATTCATTGTACAGGTCCTGAAGAGCGGCAAACTGGGGGGTAAATCCACAGTGGGAAGCCGTATTAACCAATAGCAAAACTTTACCCCTATAATGAGCAAGAGAAAGCAAATTACCCTGAATATCCCTGATTTTGTGGTCGTAAAAGCTTGACATCGTGCCCTACAAACACGGCACCGATCAAAATGGTTGAAACAAAAAAGTGTTATTTATTCAACCTGTGCAACCTGATAACTTCCTATATCGGTGATCACCATCGAATCAAAGCCGAGCCCCAGGTAAATCCACTCCCAAATGCTGCCAAACAGACCAAATCACCTGGTTTAACTTTCCCCATTTCCCAAGCTTCGCAAAGTGCAATAGGAATGGAGGCAGCGGTAGTATTCCCATACTTCTGAATATTGTTGTGAATCTGATCGTCGCGGAGTTTAAGTAAACGCTGGACAAACTGACTTATCCGCAAATTAGCCTGATGAGGGACCAGCAAATCGATGTCTGCCGGTGTGAACCCATTGGTTTTTAGTGCTTCCAGGATCACCTCCGGAAACTTTTGGACAGCCACTTTGAATACTGCTTGGCCATCCATGTTGGGGTAATAATCTTGATCATCCCACATTTTCTGTGTTAGGAAAGCCCCACCAAATTCTTGTTCCGGGTAGCCAAACCGCTCCGTACCCAGATGAACGCCTCCGTGACAACCCGGATTGATATAACTCAGAACCTCAGCATAGTTGCCATCAGCATGGAGGTGGGTGGATAATATCCCTGTATCCTGATCTTCAGTCGGTTGCAGAACTACCGCACCGGCTCCATCTCCAAAGATCACAGTGACGTTTCTTCCTCGGGTAGAAAAGTCAAGACCTGCACTGTGGAATTCACCTCCTATCAACAAAACATTCTTATACATTCCGGTTTTGACAAACTGGTCTGCGACGGACAACCCGTAAATAAATCCGCTGCACTGATTGCGCACATCCAGTGCTCCAACGTTTGGTATTCCCAAAAGCCGTTGCACCAACACACCGCATCCCGGAAAGAAATAATCTGGGGATAAGGTGGCAAAAATGATAAAATCAACGTCCTGAGCAGTAATTCCCGCCCTTTCAATAGCAATTTTGGCGGCCTCTGCCCCCATTGTAGCCGTCGACTCTTCATGTTTTTTTGCATAGCGCCTTTCATGAATACCCGTCCTTTCTATGATCCACTCATCTGAGGTATCCATAACCCGGGTCAGGTCATTATTTGTAACCACTTTTTCCGGCACATAATATCCAATCCCTGCAATCTTCGTTCGGTACATAATCCTAATTTTATACGATTACAAAATACAAAAAAATTACCCGCGCCGGCAGGTCCGGGAAGGATATTGACCCGTGTGTTAACCTAAATTGGAAATCAAATTGATCCTGGCCGGTCCCAGCTGATCAAAGAGACATGCAGGTGATCATTACTTCCTCCATGGCGCAGCGTATTAAAGCCCATGATCCTGAAATAAGCTTGTAACAGTGTATTGCGCCAGGCTGGTTCTCCTTTCGTGCGCAGATCCATGGCATGGGTATATCCGTCTTGCTGCCGGTAGTGCAGGGATTGCTTCCTGGAGGACATACCCATTCGCTTGTAATCTTCTGGTAACCGCGAAGCATCCGTGATCAAAACTTTGCGATCCAGCAAGATCACCGTGGAAACACTGAGCCGAAGCAAAGGATGCAATTCGGTAAATTCAGCATGAATGGCATCCGTTTTAGCATGATTTTGAGCCAGGTAGAAAGCGCTTTGGAATCCGTATGCAGCTACCACCAAAAAAACCAAAAGAACTGTGAACTTGCTTTGCTCCATAGATTTTCCGTAAAAAAGCCTTCGTTGTATCACCGTCCAGTATAGCAACAAAACGACTGAAGCCATGGCAACCCCGCCAAGGACCGTAAGCCAGGCGTGTACGTAAAAATGTCGGTGCAGGTAAACACCTCCACGAATCAATAATACAAATGGCAGAGAGATGTAAATACTCCAACGCACCAGAAGCAGAAAAAGGTGCTTCAGCATCAGGTCTTGCGCTCCTTCTTCCGCGCGGCAGGAAACAGGATGTTATTTAGAATCAGGCGGTATCCCGGTGAGTTGGGATGCAAGCTGAGGTCCGTCTCCGGATCATGCACCTGATGCCGGTAATCTTCAGGGTCGTGCCCTCCATAGAACGTCCAGGTGCCCATACCATATTCTCCATGGATATACCGGGCCTCATGGATGGCTTTGTTCTCGCCAAGGATCAGGACATTGGACTTAATGATGTCTTCAGGAAACGCTGTAGTCTGGCCCATAAACCCTTTGATGGTCCGGGTGTGGCACTGGGTAAGCATGGTAGGCACCGGATCCCATTTTGCAGAAAAATCAAAAAGGGTGAAATAGTCATTTTCCGGAGTCACCGTACGACGACGGGTATTGTCGATGGTGGAATATTCGTATTCCAATGGGTTCAGTACCAGCTTAAAATCACGGAAGGCGAACGTCTGAGAATAATCCAGTTTCTGGTTTGCATCCATGTCCATCGGGTCTCCGTCGTATATGTCTGCACAAATATCGACACCTTCGGTGGCCAATACGATATCATAGGTGTCGGTGGCGGAACACATGGCGAACATAAATCCGCCACCCGCTACATAATCGCGAATCTTATTCACCACGGCACGTTTGAGTTCTGAAACTTTTTTAAAGCCCAATCGCGCCGCCAATTCTTCCTGTTGCCGCTTATTTTCGCGGTACCAGGGTTCATTGTGATAAGCATAAAACTTACCATACTGACCGGTAAAGTCTTCATGGTGCAGATGCAACCAATCGTATAAGGCCAATTTATCGGACATGACTTCCTCATCGTAAATGGTCTCATAAGGAATCTCGGCATAGGTTAAAGCTAACGTCACAGCATCATCCCAGGGCTGAATCTTTTCGCCCCGTTGACTGAATTCCGGAGTATAGACGGCAATCTTGGGGGCCTTCTCCAATTTAATGGCATCCTGGTTCACTTCCTCCTGAGCTATATCGTTGCGAATTTTTGCAAATGCCGCATCCGGAATCACTTCAAAGGAAACATCCCTGGTAAGGCACTCTTTCTCAAAAGATTGAGCATATGGAAATGCAAAACTCCCACCTCTGTAATTAAGCAACCACCAAGCTTCCACGTTCTGTTCCAGGACCCAATAGCAGATACCGTAAGCCTTCAGGTGCTGCTTTTGTTTCAGATCCATGGGAATCAAAATGTAATTGGCACGGACAATGGCAGCAAAGCTGAGGAATAAGAGGAGGCTGATCAATTTAAGACGCATGATGCTATGGTTTCAATTCCAGCTGATGAAGTAAGAACACATTTCCCGTTCGAAATCGTTCAAAATTAGAATCTATTCATCAACAGGAACCTTAAATTCATGTTAAGATGGGAGACCTTTTCCAATATTTGGGAGAATAATATGATTTTTTACCTGGCGACGTATCTTTGACGCCCCAGCTAATTTGGTGAACACTTGGAAAACCTAAGTTTTTTATATCCGCCGGTCTACCTCATTCTTTGTGGAGCAGCAGCTCTGGCTGTGACATTAATCCTGTACTACCGGAACAAAATCATTCCGACTACACACCGTTGGCAGCAATATTTGCTGGGCTCCCTTCGGTTTCTGGTCAGCTTTCTGCTCGCTGCCCTCCTCTTGTCTCCATTTCTAAAATACCAAACGTCCACCATAGAGAAACCAATTATTGTCTTTGGTGCCGACGTGTCGGAGTCCGTACCGGCCCGGATGAAACCGGAGCAAGTGGACAACTACCAACGTCAATTGAATCAACTTGCCAATCAACTCTCCGGAGATTATGCTATCCACCGGTTTAGTTTCGGGGATGGAATACATGAAGGCTTTTCCGATAGTTTTGCCGATCCTGTTACGGATATCACCCAATTTCTGGATTATGTCTACGATCAGTACAATGATCAGAACCTCGGAGCGGTCATCCTTGCCAGTGATGGCCTCTACAATGAAGGTAAGAACCCGGTTTATGGAAGTAAGAACCTGAAAGCTCCGGTATATGGCATCCTGCTTGGTGATACCACCGTCCAGAAAGATGCCCGGATCGAAAATGTGTATTATAATGACATCGTCTATCTGGGAGATCGTTTCCAGGTCCAGGTTGATGTTCAGGCAGATGCCTGTGATGGAGATCAATCAAGCTTGCAAATTTTTCTGGTAGAAGGAGAAAACCGGACCCGCTCGGATCAAGCCTCCATATCCATTAACCGTGATCCCTTCTTTCAATCGCATAATTTCATTTTGGAAGCCGACAAACCCGGGATACAGCACTTCCGGATTGCACTTGCTCCGGTGCCCGGTGAAGAAGCTACGTCAAATAATTACAAAGACATCTATGTCGATGTGCTGGATGCACGGCAAAACGTATTATTGCTTGCCTCCACGCCGCATCCCGATCTTGCCGCTATCCGCCAAAGCCTTGAAAAGAATAAAAATTATCAGGTTACCACCAAACTATTTGGAGACCAGGTGGATATCCAAGATTACGATCTGGTCGTGTTTGACCAATTACCAGCACCGGGAAAATCCATTACCGCGTTACTTAAAACCATGAATGACCGCAAGATCAATCGTTGGTTTATTCTTGGCGCAGATACCGACATCAATGCTTTTAATCAAGTCCAGAATGCCCTATCCATCACTACCCAGATTCGCAATACCGATGAGGTAACCGGAGAGTTACAGAACAGCTTCGGGCTGTTTAATCTGAGCGATGCCTTAAAAGACTTTTTAACCGAAATGCCGCCTTTGCAATCACCTTTTGGCGAATACAATCTTCGTGCTGGAACAACTGTATTAATGAACCAGGTGATTAGCAAAGTGGAGACAAATTATCCACTCTGGCTCTTTCATCAGGATGGAGAATTAAAAACCGGCATTTTAACCGCAGAAGGCATCTGGAAGTGGCGTCTTTACGACTTTTTAAATCATCAGGATCATCAGTTAATTGATGAGCTGATTGACAAGACGGTACAATACCTGGCCCTTCAGGAAGACAAACGCCAGTTCAGGGTTTACCTCCCGAAGAAAATATTCCGTGAAAATGAGATTGTACGCATGGATGCGGAATTATACAATCAGTCGTATGAGTTGGTCAATGATCCGGATGTATTTATTTCCATCTATAATGAAAAACGGGAAGAATTCAGATTTACCATGGATCGCCGGGGCTTACAGTACACCCTACAAGCGGGCTATTTCCCGGAAGGAAACTATACCTATCGCGCCACGACCACTTATAACAATGAAGAGCTGACTTTCAATGGAAGTTTTAGCATTCAACCCGTACAATTGGAAATGTACAACCTAACAGCAGACCGTTCAGTACTGGAATCTTTAGCTGGAAATCGAAACGGGAAAGTTGTTCTTCCGGATGCAATAAATACCTTGTCTGAACAGATTAAGGCACGTCAGGATGTAAAACCTGTCGCCTATGCCCAGTCTGTGACGCAACCTCTACTGATGATAAAATGGTTGTTTTTTATCCTCTTTGCACTTGCTACCATAGAATGGTTCCTACGTCGCTTCTGGGGAGGTTATTAGTCACTTCATTGGCTCTCATTCTAATTTCAGGTCATAACGTTGCTCCATCAATGGTTTTCCAAAAGCGGTGGAAGGGCTTTCTTCGGTCAGGCGAAATCCATATCGCCGGTATAAGGCCGCCGCTGCCGGCAACTCATCGACTGTCCACAAGTAGGCCCCCTGGTAATTTTTGTCCTTTAGATAATCCATAAATAATTCCATCATTCGCTTTCCAAGTCCGATTCCGCGATAATACCGGTCCAGAACAAAATACCGTAACTGTGCCATTGCTCCCCGCTGCATCAAGGCCAAATAACCAACCCGCACACCCCGGTGCTCGGCAATCCATATCCTGCTCTTTTCGGGATCGTAACTTTGATAAAATTCGGCCACGCCCTGAGCTACGTATGATTCAAAAGCAATACCGTAATCGTATTCGTCCTGGTATACCTTGGCATGCATTTGAATCAGAGCCCCCAAATCCCCAGGCTGCAGATCGGTACGGATATGGATGTCGTCCAGCGAGTGATCATCTTTACCGCTTGTCTGGTCTGCAAGTACCCGCCGGAGTGAATGCATTGCCTCAACAATCTGCTTTTTCTGGGCAACCGACTTACCGGAAAGCAAACCCATGATCTGCCGGTTGGCAGCCATATTGATGGCCTCAAAAGCCGTTTTGCCCTCCTGAGTCAACTGCACGAATCTGGATCGTCCGTCCTCCGAATTCGGCAGCTTACAAAGCATTTTTTTCTTTTCAAATGCAGAGAGGATCCTGCTTAGCAATCCTTTATCCATCCCCAGTTTCTCCGCCAGCAAGGTGGCTGTGGCGGGCTGACAAGCATTCAGTTCATACAAAACCCGGGCCTCGGGAAGAGTAAATGGGCTCTGTACGATGTGCCTGTCCAATAGTCCCAGGATTTGGGTATAAAACCGGTTGAAGTTCCGGATTTCCTGAATGGTAATTTCCTCCACTTTTTTATCCTAAATAAATGAAATTTAGTTGACAAAATCAACTAAATTTCATTTATCACCCTGCTCGTGGTGAATCGTCAGACAAATTATCCCCTTGCGATCCCCACCTTGCTTTTGAAATCCATATCTTTCCTTCACTTACTAGGTCCTTATCTGTAATAGATGGAATTAAAATCTTATCTCATTCACCGGTACCTGGATACGTATGAAGGCAGCCCCTGGTATGGGACAGCCATACGCACCATCCTCCTTCAGTTGACGGCAACCGATCTGACCGCTGTCATTCCGGGTACCGATAAACAGTTGGGTCAAATCATCCTGCATATGCTGGCCTGGCGTCACTTTGCCCTGGCCCATCTCAATGGTCAGGATGATTACCGTCTGGAAGTGAACAGCCCACAGGATTGGCCTCCCAAACAAGAATGGACGAATGACCAAGTGCGTGCCTTGGTGGAACAAATGGACCAAAACCAGAAAGATCTTATTCAGGCCATTCACGAGTTTCCGTTAAATCAGCTCGGTGAAAGAGTACCTGGCAAGAACTATTCCTACGCCGAATTGATGGAAGGGGTCTATACGCATGATATTTACCATGCCGGCCAGTTGCAACTGGGTTGGCGGATTTTACACCAAAAAACCTCCTCGTGAAAGGACCATTGCACTTAAGCAATCGCCTGGCCAACATTATTTTATGGTCTGTCATTGCGGCTGCATTTATTGGCCCTGGTACCGTCACCACCGCCGGTAAAGCCGGAGCGACCTACGGAGTAAGTCTGATCTGGGCATTAGTATTTTCAACCATCGCCACCATTCTGTTGCAGGAAGGAGTCGCTCGAATATTTATTGCAACGGGAAAACCGTTAGGAACATTAATCGCGGAGCAATACCAAAAGCGCCACTGGATTCCGGTATTTCTTTTTATTTGCCTGCTGACCGGCTGTGCTGCTTATGAGGCTGGAAATATTTTGGGCGCGGTGGCAGGGCTGGATCTCATGTCCCCTGTCTCAGGATGGATTTGGGTTGTTCTGATCGTATTGATTGCCTTCATTATGCTATGGCAGGGGAACCTCCAATACATTACCCGTATCCTTGGCACCATGGTTGCCTTAATGGGCTTCGCATTTCTGCTTGCCTCATTACAAGTCGATATATCCTGGACTGCCGTAGCCAAAGGAGCACTGATCCCCCAATTACCAGCAGGAAGTGCGTTATTAGTGGTGGCTCTGATCGGAACAACCATCGTCCCTTACAACTTGTTTTTAGGCAGCCGTCTTGGGGGTGACCAGACACTCAACGAAATGCGTTGGGGCCTTGGCATCGCGGTAGCACTTGGCGGCATCATTTCTATCGCCGTCCTGGTCGTTGGCACCTCGATTGATGGCTCATTCAGTTTTGCCGCACTGGCCAATCAATTGGCAGGAGAAGGGCACGGCTGGGTTCGTTATCTATTTGGAATAGGACTAGCAGGTGCCGGAATTAGTTCTGCAGTTACCGCCCCACTGGCAACTGCCATCGCCGGGCGTACCCTCTTTCCAAACCAAACAGCCTGGCAACCGGAAGGTCTATTTTTCAAATTAAGCTGGATGTCGGTACTTGGTGTCGGTTTGGTTTTCGGTCTCCTTCAGGTAAAACCTATACCGGTCATCATCCTGGCACAAGCATTGAATGGAATTTTATTACCTGTAGTCACGATATTTTTGTTCTTTGTAATCAGCAATGCCCGGATTTTACCCCCTGATTACCGAAACAGTGCTTTGCATAGTTTGCTCTTTGTGCTTATAACACTGGTAACAACATTCCTGGGTATTTATCAAATCATCGGAGCCTTGGATCAGACCGGATGGCTAGGCGAGCTGGAGCCCTGGCGTTTTGGAATTTCCAGTGGACTGAGCTTCGCCGCTATCGGAATAGTGCTGCTGATCTGGCTTCGAAAACAACTGAATCAATAAGAGCAGGGATCGCTATGGAGCAAACATCTTAGTCAAAACAAAAAACAGGATGACCAGAACGACAAAGAAGGCAAGTACAATAGCGTACCAACTGGACCAGGATTTGGTCAGCGGGGGCTTTTCATTCAGGGTCTTATCTTCCATAGAACTCATGGTATAAAGCTAAGTTATTCTGCGTATAAATCGAAACAATGTGCTTAAACCGTCTACCCGTATGTACCAAATGATTCTTTCATAGGACCGAATAACCTTATGAACGCATTAAGCCCTCACGTAATCAAATACATTGATCAAAGTGTCCTCTGCTGGTTGGCCACTACGGATCAAAATCTACAGCCTAATGTATCCCCCAAAGAAATCTTCACCTGCTTTGGAAAGGATCATATCATCATTGCCAATATTGCATCTCCGCAATCGGCAAAAAACATTCGTCTGAACGACAAGGTGTGTTTAAGTTTTATCGACATTTTAGTTCAAAAAGGATACCAGTTGTATGGATCTGCCCGTATTGTCGATCAGACCGCTTCAGACTTTGCCGCTATGGAAAACCTGTTGACACGCAAAACAGAAGGTAAATTTCCTTTTGTGACCATCTTTGATATTGCCGTAAACCGTGTAAAACCCATTATTGCGCCACGCTATAATTTTTACCCGTTAACCACGGAAGAGGAACAAATAGCAAGTGCCCGACGCCTGTATGGACTCTGATCAACCTTTTCACCTTGGGAGGTGACCAAAAACGGGTAGTCACTTAAAATTTTCTTAATGCCTTTGGCTTACCTTCCACCTGACTTAATTTCTTCTATCTTTAACCAAATCCACCGGTAGAGAGCACCCGGAACTTGAACCACAATGGCGCAACTTCAGCAGTTAGACTGGATCGTATTAATTGGCACTTTGCTTTTCATAGTCGTTTATGGCGTGTGGAAATCGCGCGGCCAACAAAATATTGATTCCTATCTCCTGGGTGATAAACAGGCGAAATGGTGGATGGTCGGACTGTCCGTGATGGCGACACAGGCAAGTGCGATCACATTCCTGAGCACTCCCGGCCAAGCCTATTCGGACGGCATGCAGTTCGTCCAGTTCTATTTTGGGATGCCCATTGCCATGGTCATCCTTTGTATCACCTTTATCCCGATCTATTTCCGGCTGAAAGTCTACACTGCCTACGAATACCTGGAGACACGATTTGACATTAAAACCAGGCTGATCGCTGCTTTTCTGTTCCTTATCCAGCGTGGGTTAGGGGCCGGAATTACCATTTATGCTCCTGCTATCATTTTGACGACCATCATGGGATGGAGTTTGCGCTGGACCACGATGATCATCGGCTCCCTGGTCATCCTGTATACCGTATCGGGTGGTTCAAAAGCAGTCAATCAAACCCAGAAATTACAGATGGTGGTAATCATGGGGGGCATGTTTGTCGTCTTTCTCGTGTTACTCAACTACCTTCCTGAGGGATGGACACTCACCGAGGCTTTGCATCTGGCCGGGGCGAATAACAAAATGAATGTTATCGACACTTCATTTGACCTAAACAACCGCTATACCTTATTTTCCGGCGTCCTTGGTAGTGTCTTTTTATTTCTGGCCTATTTTGGCACGGACCAAAGTCAGGTTCAGCGCTACCTGACCGGCAGCAGTATCACCGAAAGCCGGATGGGACTACTCTTTAATGGATTGCTTAAAATTCCGATGCAATTTTTTATCCTGCTGGTCGGTATCATGGTTTTTATCTTCTATCAATTCCATCGGGCACCCATATTCTTTAATGAAAATGTAGTGGATCATGTCTACGAAACGGACATGGCGGGTCAACTTCGCCAAATCGAAGCCGAATACGATGCCCTCGTTTCAGACCGTGCTCAAGTACAATCAATCTTCAAAGATGCCCTTGAGCAAAATAACGATGGACTGAAAGCATCATCCACCCAGCAGTTGCAGACCTTTTATGCCCAGGAAAATGATCTGCGGGAACAAACCAAGAGCCTCATCAAAGCGGTTGATGCCTCGATCGAAACCAATGACCGGGATTACGTATTTCTCCATTTTTTCCTCCACCATTTGCCGAAAGGATTGGTCGGGTTGTTATTAGCCGTTATCTTTTCCGCTGCCATGTCGTCTTCTTCAGCAGAGCTAAATTCACTGTCGTCTACCACGACCGTGGATATGTATAAACGATTGATCCGGCCGCAGGCTACCGACAAACATTACCTTTACATGTCAAAAGCTTTTACCTTCTTCTGGGGCATTGTGGCGGTAGGATTTGCTTTTTTCGCTTCCTTGGCAGAGAACCTGATTCAGTTTGTAAACATCGTTGGATCTCTGTTTTATGGCACCATTCTGGGCATATTCATGGCTGCTTTTTATGTAAAGCGCATTACTGCCTGGCCAGTCTTTCTGGGTACCATTTTGTCTGAGGCAACCATTCTTATTTTGTTTTTCAAGTCTGACATTTCTTTCCTCTGGCTAAACCCGATCGGTTGTTTTCTGGTCATTGGATTTTCTCTTATCCTGCAGCCTGTGTTTAAACGCGTTCCCGTCTGATTTCAATCATTTCACGGTTAAATTCGATTTGATCAGGAACGGGTGATCACAATGTAATCCGATAATACCTGTCTGAGCATATCTACTTTTTGAGTCACCGGTGCCGGAATCTCCACAATTTCCATTTGCTTATGAACGCTGCTATAAAGATCATCAATCAAGGACTGATAGTTTGCGTTCTGGTACTTCTGCCACCGGTCAAGCACCTGCTTTAATACCAGCATTTGTTCTTCGCTAAATACGGTCACCTGGTGATAAACCGGGGTATAATTGCCGGTTGTCCGCATTTCCAGAATCTGCTTTAAGGAAATATTGTAATCCGGCTGAATGCTGATGCAGGTGGTTCCAGCGACCAGGTCACCAATACGCTGATGTGGGATGGTGATCTTGGCCACAATGTAGGCCAATATTCCTGCAGTAAAATACAATTCAATAAACCCAAAGAACCAGCGGATCAGGTAATCAAGACCCTGAGCGTCCTTACCATCCAGCTTTACCACCTTGAGCTTCATCCACCGTTTCCCATAGGTCTGCCCGGAATTGGTCCATTCTGCAATCAAAGGATAGAGTAATCCAGATACGACCCCCAATATGGAGCCTGCCGTTGCACCCATCCTGAAAAGGTTAAAAATGAAAACCAGCAGCAGGTAAAAGGATATGCTTATGATCAGGTCAATGATAAAAGCATACACCCTTTCGCCGGTAGTAGCCTGGCTGTACTGGATGGTGACGTTTTGCGTGGTCGTAATATCAATTTTTTGCATATCTTCCGCGTAGAGAAAGAAGCCCATGTATGCGGGAGTCCTCCTTCATTGATCAAAATAAAAAAAAATGGAAAACCTATGAGGCTCTAATAGCCCGCGAGGATCAGGACCCGGAGACTCTTCATCAGGCTTTTGTTGAAATCACCGATGATCTTTCCTATGCCCGGACATTCTATCCCAACCGGTCGGTTCGATTCTATTTGAACAGCATTGCCCAGCGACTTTTCTACCAGTTAACCCGGACCCGAAGGTTTACCCTGAAAGACCTGATCCAATTTTGGACTTTTCAATTGCCAACCCTCTCCTATCAATACCGGAAAGAACTGCGCTTGTCCCTGCTGGTATTTTCGTTTGCCTTTATCGTAGGTGTGTTCTCATCCTACCACGATCCCAATTTTGTACAAACCATACTGGGGAGCGAATATGTGCAAATGACGGAGGATAATATTGCACAAGGAGATCCGATGGCAGTTTACAAATCAATGAATGAAACCGATATGTTTCTGGGTATTACTCTAAACAACATTCTGGTCTCAATCCGTACTTTCCTGATGGGTATTTTCTTCGCCTTTGGCAGCCTGGTGATCTTATTCTATAACGGGGTAATGGTAGGGAGTTTCCAATACTTTTTCATTGAACACAGCCTCTTCCGGGAGTCAGCGCTGACCATCTGGATGCATGGAACCATTGAAATATCCTGTATTATCATAGCCGGCGGTGCCGGTCTTATTATGGGTAAGCATCTGTTATTCCCCGGTACCTTCACAAGATTTCAATCGTTTAAAATTGGTGGCATCAGGGGCCTCCAGGTCCTCATGGGCATTCTGCCCCTGGTTACCCTGGCAGCATTCATAGAGGGCTTCTTCACACGGCATACGGGCACCCCTGACCTCATCAGGCTCTTGTTCATTGGTTTGTGCCTTGCTTTTGTTTTGTGGTATTTTGTCTGGTATCCCAATTATTTAAATCGGAGCGGGCGTTTGGCCCAATTGCCTACCGAGATCACACCCTTATTTGCCCCGAATATTGAACTCCAGCAAATCAAGTCCACGGATCGGATCATAGGCGACGCACTTCTTGCAACCAGACAAACGATAGGCCAGAGTTTTAAATCCCAATGGGCTGCCTGGGTCACCGTCGGATTGGCCATTGGTGTGATGCATCACCTGAACGTATTTGACCAAGTTGATGAGCCTTTTTTTCAATTATTGGGCGTAATCACCACTCCTGATTTATACAGTGGCTGGTATGTTATAACCACCTGTGGTATCTTATGGTGGCTAAACCTCACGATACCTCTTCTCCAGCCTTTTAAAACCAATCAGCTAAAGACCGGGCCGCTCTGGTTGGTCTCCGGTATCTTTATCTTATTCTGGATTGGCTTTTCCTTCGCGGCCAAGCCGCTAGGAATTATTATGCTTCTGCTGATGGTTACCTACTACTATTTTATGCTGGTAGTTTGGTCGGAAGAATCGGGTACGTGGATGCGGATTATGATCCGAACTAAAAATCTGCTGCAAAACAATCTAAACCGGTTCGTCACAGTGCTGGTGCCGCTGTTACTCATGGAATTATTGGTATTATTCCTGAGCTATTTTACCATTGCCAAAGGCATTCAAATGATGATATCCTGGAATATCGGGATGAACGATGCGACCAGCAAAGGACTGTTAGCCATATACATCGCCTTTCTTTCCAGTGTCTTCCTTACGTTGCATTATCAGGCTTGTCGGATGATGTACTGGTCATTCATGGAACTCAATGAAGCCACCGGAATTAAATCGGATGTCCGTAAACTTTTTACCGATGCTTAGATCCGGTATAATATACTGGTGCTTGTTCGTATTGGCAAGTATCGGACTGAACGCCCACCGCCCAGTATCGATCGACACAGCTGCCTGGCACGCCAGCATAAGAAAGCTTCCATCTTATGAAGCCCCGACTTCATTATGGGAGAAAAACCGAGCTGTAGCTCATGGTAAATCCAGCCATAGAACAGAAAGAGAAACCGAGAAAGTCTTTGAAGAGCAACCGGTAAAACGCCGTGATGTCCCCAAATGGGTCAATCAATTCTTGAGAATCGTGTTGATCATCCTAGCCGGCTCCATCCTGTTTACATTTATCAGGAAAATCCGTGTTATTCTTAACCCTGCATTATCCTCAACGATTCAAGCAGTTGCTCCACCGGAATCTACGCTGACCGCATTCTCCGAACCATGGTTTTTGGACCAAATTGCGCAGGCAAAAAAGGAGCAGGATGCAATTCAAACCATCCGGTATCAATTCCTTTATGCATTGTGGTTGCTACATAGTAACAAATTGGTCAATTGGAGGAAAGAAAAGACCAATGCGATTTATCTGAAAGAACTCCAGCAACTGCCCTCCCTGCAAAAACAATTCGGCCAAAGAGCGCAATTTTATGAATTGGTCTGGTATGGTCGTATCGCAATCCACGAAGGGATAATGCAATCGGAAGTATCCAAAAGTGATGCCTTCCTGGAAGTAATTAAAGCCCAGGGCGACCATGCGTAGACCACTAATCGTCTTATCAACAATCGCCTTTATCGCGGCTCTGATCGCCTGGTACATCCTATTCCGCCCCGTACAGGTGGTCCATTGGGGAAGGACCTATTCCATTCATAATAAAAACCCCTATGATCTCTGGTTGATGCATGAGTTGATTGGCGGTATCCAAGGTGAAGACTCGGTCAATACCATCTATCACCCACTGGATAGCGTATTGGATAAAATTACTGCCCCGGAAATCTCAACTTACATCTGCATCGGTCAGGAAGCTTTTTATACGCCTAATGACTTTTGGGAAATGGCCCAATTTGCAGAAAACGGCGGCACAGTGTTCCTCTCTTTCGAGAAGTGGTTTAGTTTATCCAACCTGATTCTGGATGAAAATGAGAACTGGGTCGTTGAGACAGATTTTTCTTTTGACCTCGATACTTCCTGGGTAATAACTATTCCTGACGACGAACGTTTATCCTGGGATACCCTTCACTTCGTTACCAAAAATATTGACACCAATGCTTTGATCCGGCCGGTCTTTTATTTAGCCGATTCAATGCAAATCATTCCAGACACCCTGATCCGGGAATACCTGGATTCCGGTGAGCCCGAGGCCCTTTGCATTGCCATTCCGATGGGTGCTGGCCGGTTTATTCTGCATGCCGGTCCACTTTGTTTTACCAATTATTTCATGCGTGAAGAAACAGGCAAACGGCATCTGGAATACCTGGCTTCGTTTTTCCCTAAAGGACCAGTCTATTGGGATGAGCACAGCAAAATGCCTTTCAGCCAACCGCCTCACCAACCAAGCTCTTATCTGGATTACGTGCTAAAACATGCTGCTTTGCGCTGGGCGTGGTATTTGATCCTGGCAGGAGCCACTTTATATGTTCTGTCCCAGGTACGACGCCGTCAGCGAGCTATTCCCGTGCTCAAGCAGCTTGAAAATACCTCCATCCACTATGCAGAGACGCTGGGAGACCTCTATTATTCGACGGGGGACCATCTTTATTGGCTTAAAGTACGCTCCGAATTATTTTGGCAAGGAGTCAGAAATACCCTAAACATTCAGGTTTCTATTCAATCACCGGAATTCACGAAGGAGGTAGCATCAAAATCAGGCATTGCACTATCTGAATTAGAGTCAATCCGGACAAAATATACTTCGCTGCTTCGTCGTCCGGCTATCCCGTCCGGGGAAGTTATTGCCTTTGAAGAGAAATTGCAGTATATCCTGAAGCAGATCAAAAACGCTAAACACTAATGTTTCACCAAATCACTATAACCAAATTGTATAAAGCATTATGACCGAAGAGCATACAGAAAATTTATATTCCCCGAATGAGGACCTGCAATGGCTGCAGCGCCAACACCTGCGGCTCAAAGAGGAAATTCAATCCACCATTATTGGCCAGGAATCGATGATTGACTTGCTGATGATCGCGCTTCTGGTCAATGGCCATATCCTCCTCGAGGGCGTACCGGGCATTGGTAAAACCTTGACTGCCAGGCTCTTTGCAAAAGCTATTCAAGCCCCCTTCAAGCGCATCCAGTTTACCCCGGATCTTATGCCTTCGGATATCATCGGCACCATGGTCTTTAATACCCGAAATGTCGAATTTGAATTTAAGCCAGGGCCATTGTTTTCCAATCTGATCCTGATCGATGAAGTGAACCGCGCTCCGGCAAAGACTCAGTCTGCTCTATTCGAAGTGATGCAGGAACGACAGGTTACTGTGGATGGAACCAGTTACCCGATGGAATTTCCCTATCTGGTGCTGGCGACCCAAAACCCGATCGAGCAGGAAGGTACCTACAAGTTACCGGAGGCACAACTGGATAGGTTTCATTTCCGCATTGAAATGGATTACCCATCGTTGGATGAAGAAAAAGCCATCCTTCGTCGGTTTAACCAGGAAGACAGCAACTTGCTCCTTGGAAAAATCAATCCCGTATTTACCCGTGAAAACCTGAAACGGGCTCAATCCATTGTAGCCAATATTTTTATACAGGAAGTCCTCCTGGATTACATTGCGGAAATTATTCACCGTACCCGGACAACAACCGATCTCTTTCTTGGCGCCTCCCCGCGCGCCTCAATCGCCATAATGCATTCAGCCAAGGCAAGAGCAGCCTTACAAGGCCGGCAGTTTGTGTTACCGGAGGATGTCAAAGAGCTTGCCTACCCCGTGCTTAATCACCGTATCATCCTTTCCGCCGATAAAGAAATCCAGGGCATAAAACCCAATGATATTATCCGGCAGTTGATCGATCAAGTCCCGGTTCCCCGTTAGCCATGAAAGGGTTAAAGAACATATTAAGCAATGGCTTTTTGACTCCCCGTTTTTTTGTGGTATGGAGCGGCATGGTGATTTATTTTATTACTTCTTACTTCATCGCACCAATATTTGCTTTAGGCCCATACCTGCTGGGGTTCGTTTGTATAATCACCTGCCTGGATTTGTATTTATTATTCCGCGTCATTAACCCGGTGAGCAGTTCCCGTTCCATGAGTGAGCGACTTTCTCTAGGCTATCCCGAACCGGTTACCATCACCGTCCAAAACCTGACAGGCCTTTCCCTGCGAGCCCAGATATTGGATGAGATCCCTTTTGAATTCCAGATCCGTGATCTCACCTATGAGACCACGCTACCGCCCAATGGTTCTGCGGTCTGGAACTATCAGGTGACACCTAAAGACCGTGGGAATTATGATTTTGGTAAAACGATTTTGCTTATCCGAACACCTCTTGGGATGATTGCCCGCCGGGTGCCTACGGGTTCCGCCCAGCGTGTGCCAGTCTACCCTTCCGTCAAGCTCGTCAAAGAAATGCAGACCATCCTGGCCACACCACTGGCCGCTCATTACGGCATCAAGCAAATACGGCGGCTAGGACAAAGTCAGGAGTTTGACCATATCCGGCATTATGTTACTGGCGATGATTATCAGCGCATCAACTGGAAAGCAAGTAGCCGGGGACAGTCACTTCATGTCAATCATTATGAAGATGAAAGGGCCCAGCCGATTTATCTGCTATTCGACCGAAACAGGTCGATGCAATTGCCTTTTGACGGACTTACCCTGCTTGACCATTCCATCAATGCCGGCTTGGTACTCGCCAATACTGCCCTGGGCAAATACGATCAGGTCGGCCTGTTGTCTTTCGCTGAAAGGACCGATGTCTTTCTTCAGGCAAGTGCTTCTTCGCAGCAAAAGCATTTGTTGCTAGAACAACTTTATAATCTTCAAGCTTCTACCGGAGAGTCAGACTATGAAATGCTGTACGCAACCATTCGCAAATCCCTGAAGGTCCGGTCCCTGCTATTTTTATTTGTAAACTTCGAAAGCATGCCGGCCTTCGAAAGGGTGTTGCCGATACTCCGGCTTATCAATAAGCGCCATTTATTGGTTCCCGTTTTTTTTGAAAACACCGAGCTGGCAAACTACGTACACCAAACACCTGGTGACCTAAGGACGATATACCATCACACCCTGGCAGAAAAGATCCTGGCGGAAAAAAAGCAAATGATCTACCGGATAGGACTGCATGGCATCCAATCGCTCCACACCAAACCGCAGGAGCTAACCATTAATTTGATCAATCGTTATCTGGAAATGAAAGCCCGCACCTGGCGATAACATATTTTTTTTTAAATGTGTCCAATTCAGGTTAAGTCGATTGTCATCAGGATGAAATAATTTTAATCATTGTCTGCATCCAAAAAGCAGGCATAAAAAGTAACATTATGAATGAATATGCACTGATTATGCGTCATGAAGACGGATCCAAAATTGCATCACCGGAGCAAATGCAAATCTGGATGAAACAGACCATGGATTGGATCGGAGGCATTGCCGCTCAGAACAAATTTGTCGGAAGCCAGGGATTGATCTTTGATGACGCCCGGGTGGTTCACTTTGACAATGTTGTGACCAATGGACCTTTTGGGGACATTAAAGAGACATTAGGAGGATTGATCATCGTACGGGCTGAATCCATCGACGAGGCGGTGGAATTTGCGAAAGGATGTCCTGTATTGCAGGGCAACGGCAATACGGTAGAAGTCAGAAAGGTAGCTAACCACAAATGATCCCCAATGTTCGGTATCCGGTATACCTATACCGGATACCTTTAATGGTTATGAATTCAGAAACATTAATTCCACATTTATTCCGGGCCGAATTCGGCAAGATTACGGCCGTTCTGACCCGTCTGATCGGTTTTGAACACATTGAAGATGCAGAAGACATTGCCAGTGCAACATTCGCCAAGGCAGTTGAATCGTGGACCTTCGGCAAAATACCAGAAAACCCCCGTGCCTGGCTTTACGCCGTAGCAAAGAATCAAGCCCTGAATTGGATCAAGCGACATCAAAATTTCCAGCTCAAACTGAAGGACTATTTGACCTTGAATCCCGATGAATCGGGGATCATTGATCTTTCGGATGACTCCATCCGGGATAGCCAGCTCAGCATGCTTTTTGCCATTTGCCATCCTGCCATTGCCCAACAGGATCAGATAGCACTGGCCCTCCGGATCCTCTGCGGTTTTGGTATAGAAGAGATCTCCAATGCATTTCTTTCTAACAAGGAAGCCATCCAAAAAAGGATTTACAGAGCAAAAAATAAGCTCCGCCAGGAGGGATTAAATCTGGAATCTCCGTCAGTAAAGGACAGGAGAAATCACCTCCAGACGGTCCTCACCATGCTTTATTTATTATTCAATGAAGGTTATTATTCCGAGAGTAACGACACCATTATACGTGAAGACCTGGCGGGAGAAGCCATTCGTCTGACGGACCTGTTGCTTCAGGACCAGCACACCCGGATGCCCGAAGTTTTTGCCTTAATGGCTTTGATGTGTTTCCAGGCTTCAAGATTTCCGGCACGCAGGGATTCAGATGGTCATCTTATCCTTTACGAAGACCAGAATCAGGAATTATGGGATCAAAATCTCATCGCTCGTGGAACGTATTTTTTCCACCAGGCCGCCCAGGGAAACCAGCTCACCAGGTTTCATCTGGAGGCGGGCATTGCCTATTGGCACACTCAAAAAGGAGACAGGAAGGATAAGTGGGAAAACATCCTGGATTTGTACAATCATTTATTGGTTTTAGAATATTCCCCTATCGCAGCGCTAAACCGGACTTTCGCCCTATCCAAAGTCCGGGGAAAAGACGCTGCCCGGCAGGAAGCCCTCAAATTAAAATTGGATCATAGTCCTTACTACCACTCCCTGCTATGCGAATTGTATCTCCCGGAGCATCCGGACCAGGCAGTCCTTCATCTTAGACAGGCGATCGACCTGGTAAAGACCAATACTGAAAAAGCGCTTCTGCTGCAAAAATTAATGGTGATACAAAACACATAAAATGCGAAAGGCATCCCCGGTTAAAAGGATGCCTTTTGCTTATGAAAAACGGATTTGCGCTTAGTTTTCGCCTCCTATCCGGTTCTGCTCATCTTCAAGACCGGTGCGGCGATTTCGTGACTTAACCTGATTATTCCCCAGCTGATAGGTAAAATTCACCTTTAGCCTGCGACTGTCCCAGCCACCATTAATGTTCATGTACAGCGCACCAAACCGGCTTACACCATGCCATTTATTGGTTTTGAAAACGTCGCTGACACTAACTTTCAGATTAGCCCGGTTATTAAATAGTTTCTTCTGGATGCCGATATCCATGGCTCCCATGCCATCCATGCGGAAGGTTCCACCCCACAAGGAGGGCGAATTATACCATCCGGAGATTTCCAATCGAAAATCATGGGGAAGCGTAAATGTCTCCTGCGCATACATATTAAAAGTGGTAGCAGAAAGGTCCACTGCTTTACCATCGCCATAATCGGCGATATTGCGCGTATAATAACCACTCAAGTTGCTAAATGAACTCCACCATTTGGTTATCTGGAATGGCGCACTAAAGGTCAGGCTGACATTATGCTGTTCCGCCAGGTTCAGCCAGGTAATAAAGCTGGCAGCCACTCCGGCGGTATCGGTGATCCGGGTAATCAGGTTGGAAGTATAGCTGTATGAGAGCGATGTATTAAAACGGTATTTGTACGTATGGGTAAGCTGCAGGTTGTGTGCATATTGAGGGTTCAGGAATGGATTGCCTTTTTCGTAGGTCAGCTCATCCAGGTAACCAAGGAATGGGTTCAGATCCTGATAATTGGGTCTTTGGATTCGGCGACTGTACGTCAGCTGGAGGCTGTTGATATCGTTAACCTGATACGTCAATCCACCGGAAGGAAAAAGATCCAGATAGTGCCGTTTTACATTTTGGTCATCCACCGGAAGGAATGCTCTAAGATCCCCTTCTGAATTGGTCTGTTCAACACGCAAACCGGCCTGGGCATTCCACTTTTTCCATTGGCGAGAATAGTTGGCATATGCTGCATTAACATTCTCGGAATACAAGAATGAATTGCTGCGATTCGGATCAATTGCCTCTTCACCGCCATAGACATTATAGACATCAAAGGTATTGTCCGTCTCTACCAGCGCAAACTTTACCCCGGTACCGAGCTGGCCGCCCCACAACGCTTTTTCAAAATCCATCTTTAAGGTGTAAATGTCAATGATGGTAGGAGTTACATTCCGGTAGGTCCGCTGATTCAACAATGAACCGGATTCATCGCCGGCATAGTAATAATTAGGTTGCAGTTCACTTCCATCGTTGTCGAAACGGCCATAGTCCGCATCCACGTTAAATACGGTCCCTGATCCGTTATCAAAACGATAATTCACATTGAAATTATAATTCGAACGGCTTCCTTCGTTATTACTGGTGGCTAATAAAAAACTGTCTACGTTTGAGCTGCCAATCCTGGAAATGGCCATCCGGGAATCCCCGTTAAACTCGTAATTCGAAATGTTCCCGTTGACCAGAAAGCCAAGCGTATTTTTCTTATTCAGAAAATAATCACCTCCAAGCCTGAAACTATTGTTGCTATTGGAACCCTGGTGAGTGGATTTCTGATCAAAAACACCTCCGACCTGCTCGCGGTAAAGGTCCATATAGTTGTAGTGCTGACCTTCGTAGTGGCCAAAACTTCCATACAGGTTGTAATCTTTCTGCCGCAAATTTGCACTCACTTTTCCGTTATAATTAGCAAGCTTTCCGATCGAATAGCCCAGGTCTACGGTCGCATTGGCGCCCATATTCTTGTCCCGCTTCAATTTTATGTTGATGATACCGGCATTACCTTCCGCCTCATATTTGGAGGAAGGGTTCGTGATAATTTCAATGGCTTCAATTTCTGAAGATTGCATGGTTTTCAACATGGCAGCCAGGTCATCAGAACTTAACGGGGAGGGTTTCCCATCGATATAGACTTTTACACCGGATTTGCCCTGCAGCAGTATGTTGTCATTATTATCGACAACGACACCGGGCGATTTGCGTAAGAGCTCCATAGCATCATTCCCCTGAGCGTTAATACTGCCTTCGATATTAAACACCATCTTATCCGGCTTTACTTCAATCAACGGCTTGGTAGCTTTGACCACTACCTCGGTCAGTTCGTTAGCAGATTCTGACAATTGAACCGGAGGCAAGCTGATTTCTTGCCCCTCAGCCATGGTAAACGGTGCTGAATTGTAGGTATCAAAACCGATATAACTTACCTGCAGGAAATAAGCTCCTGCATGTATTCCGGGGATACTGAATACCCCCTCTTCGTTGGACACTTCCCCTTTAACCAACTGGCTATCCTGCACAGCTAAAAGGAGCACGTTGGCAAATGGGACTCCTTCACCTTGTGGATCCAGAATCTTCCCATTAATTGCTCCTTCCTTACCGGCAAAGAGGAATGTAGATAGCAATAGTAATACGAAAGTCAGGTTAAATGATTTCATTTAAGTCAGTTTAGTTCAGTTGAATGATGGATCAAAACTATTGCTAATTCCGACCCTGGTCCATTATTATCGACCAATCCAAGGCAGAAAGTGGTCAAGCCGCTTATTCCTGCTACGGAATACGGATAGGACGGTTGAAGGCACCCAAAGGTTTCAATAATTCTGAAATACCTGCGCCCGGGCATAAAAAAAGAGGTACTGTGCGCGTACCTCTTTAATTAGGATGAGAACAAGAAAGTATTCAATTTGCGTCGATCACGCGGCCAGAACCACTGGTCCGGACATCCAGTTGTGGGTTTCCCTTATAAAAAATATCTCCTGATCCACTGATCCGGACTTCAAGAAGTTCACTGACCAGTACCTCTGCATCTCCGGAACCTGAGATATCCATGGACGTATTTTTCGTATCCAGGTTAAAACCATGATATTTACCGCTTCCACTTATGCGGTAATCGACGTTTTCAGCAGAACCCTCGAGCACCAGGTCACCGCTACCGGAAATCTGACCATCCAGGCTTAAAACATTGATGGCCATATCCACTTTGCCGGAACCGCTGATATCGATGTCCATTCCACTTGCACTGAAGGTATTCGTGGAATAGACAGACCCTGAGCCGCTAACTTTTACGGCATCCAACCGGGGAACAGTAATCCGAATAACTACATCTTTAATGTTGCGGGCACAATGATCCAGGCGAATGTTCCATTCTCCATTGCGAATGTCCGTATTCAGGTTATCTACCACCGATTCATAGGCTTCAACAACCACACTTTGTTCGTCACCTTGTTCAACAATCACTTCAGCATCAATGCTTAACTGGATGCGATCGAAGTCATCAAGATTAAGGTCTTGTTCAATGTAGTCTCCCTGAGCCGTGATACATCCAAAGATGTCCCTGTCACCGAAGTCAAAAAAACAGGATGTAAATACCAGGCTAGTCAATAAGAAAACTCCTGTTCGTGTTTTCATAATCTGTTAATTTATAAAGGTTTAGATGAATTATTTCATGCCGTACCGAAAGCCGGCAGCCCATCCTGTCCAATGGTATACTTGCCAGTTGTTACGGTCCAATTCGTGTGTTCGTCCTGTCCAGGGCCTGAATTCGACCGATCCGTCGTTTCTGGTCCCTTGGTCCGGATAACCGTAAATCTGCCAAGCCAGGCCTCCGAATAAACCAAGTTTTTTGGTCAGGGCGATTTCAAGATCCAGCTTAGCGGAATATAAGACACCGTTTCTGTCCAGGTGGTTACCGGCAATGACCCATT
>ERZ795053.719-NODE-719-length-42114-cov-9.757555_pt1 | contig 42114 bp, 41 predicted proteins | sample MGYA00375137_ERZ795053 | MGnify/ENA primary metagenome ERZ795053 (study PRJEB30182, sample SAMN05720284) | activated sludge metagenome | isolation source: Anaerobic digester | place: Hong Kong | collected 2014-12-17 ... | reverse complement strand
CGCGACCGTCAGGTCGCGGGGGCCGGGCCGGACCGTCAGATGGGGGAACCCCGCCGATGACTGACCCCACCCGGTACCCGATCCCCGCCGCCGTGCACCGCGCCGAGCTGGTGGTGGAGCGCAGCCGGTTCGTCGCCACGCTGGCACATGCCGCCACCACGGCCGACGCGCAGGCGGTGATCGCTGCGGTGCGCGCGGAATGGCCCGATGCCACCCACCACTGCACCGCATGGGTCGCGGGTCCCCCCGGCAGCTCGACGCACATCGGCATGAGCGACGACGGCGAGCCGCACGGGACCGCGGGTCGGCCGATGCTGCAGGTGCTGTTGCACGCCCCGGTGGGCGAGATCGTCGCGGTCGTCACCCGCTGGTACGGCGGCACCAAGCTCGGCACCGGGGGGCTCGCGCGCGCGTACGCCGGAACGGTCGAGCTCGCGCTCCGTGACTTGCCGACCACCGAACGGATCACCTGGGCCACGCTCGATCTCGCGCTCGGCTACGGTCATGTCGACGCGATCCGGCGGTTGCTGCCGGAGTTCGAGGCCGAGCTGCTGGACGAGGATTACGGCGCAGCGGTGAGCTACCGGGTGCGCCTGCCGGAACCGGAGCTGGAGCGGTTCCGGGCCGCAGTGCGCGACGCGACCCGGGGCGAGGCGGAGGTGGTGGCGGGGGAGTGAGGGCGCGTGCAAGCGGCGACGGTCGACCGGATCCCTTCGGTCAGGCGCTTCGCGCCCTCCCTCGGGATGACGACGGCTCCGCCGTCGTCACATCGGATGGATCTCGTCGAGGCGCCGCACCTCGTCGGGGCCGACCCGCTTGTAGATCCGGGTCCGGTCGAGCTGCTCGAGGTCGGTGATCCCCGCCGCGGCGACCAGTTCCAGGAAGTCCTGCACGGTCTCGTGATGGTAGTTCCGGACCCGCTGCCACTTGTCGGCCACGACCAGGCCCCTGGTGAGGGTCGGGTTGTTCGTGGTGACCCCGGTCGGGCAGGTGTTGAGGTGGCATTCCAGGGCCTGGATGCAGCCGAGGGCCAGCATCATCCCGCGTGCGGAGTTGCAGAGGTCCGCCCCGAGGCAGAGGGTGCGGTAGATGTCGAACGCGGTGATCACCTTGCCGGCGGCGATCACCCGGATCTTGTGCTTCAGGTCGTGCTTGTTGAGCAGGTCCACCACCGCGAGCAGTCCCTCCTCCAGGGGCATGCCCACGCTGTTGGAGAAGTCGATCGGGGCCGCGCCGGTACCGCCCTCGGCGCCGTCGACGGTGATGAAGTCCGGGGCGAGGCCGGTCGCGGTCATCGCGAGGCAGAGGGCCTCGAACTCGCGACGCTCGCCCAGGCAGAGCTTGAACCCGACCGGCTTGCCGTCGGCCAGCTCGCGCAGCTGGTGGATGAAGCGCAGCAGCCCCTCGGCATCGTGGAACGCGGTGTGGTACGGCGGGGAATCGACCCGGGTGTGCGGCCGCACGCCGCGGATCGCGGCGATCTCCTCGTTGTTCTTGGCCGCCGGCAGGATGCCGCCGTGTCCCGGCTTGGCACCCTGCGACAGCTTGAGCTCGATCAACTTGACCTCGGGGCGGAGGGCGTTCTCCCGGAACCGTTCGGGCGAGAACTCCCCCTCGGGGGTGCGCGCCCCGAAGTAGCCGGTGCCGACCTGGAAGCAGAGGTCGCCGCCCTTGAGGTGGTAGGGCGAGATGCCGCCCTCGCCGGTGCAGTGGAAGAACCCGCCGGCCTGCGCGCCGAGGTTGAGCGCCTCGACCGCCTGCGCGCTCAGGGAGCCGTAGGACATCGCGGAGATGTTGAACACGCTGGCGTCGTACGGCTGGGTGCAGTGCGGTCCGCCGATCCGCACCCGCGGCGGCGGGTCGATGTGCTTCGCGGGATAGATCGAGTGCGCCATGTAGGCGTAGCCGGTCTTGTAGAGGTCGAGCTCGGTGCCGAACGGGTGCACCTGGTGTTCCCGCTTCGCGCGTGAATAGACATAGCGGCGGTGGGTTCGGTCGATCGGCGTGCCGTCGGTGGCGTTCTCGATGAAGTACTGGTGGAGTTCCGGCCCGATGCTCTCGAAGAGGTACCGCAGGTTGCCCAGCACCGGGAAGTTGCGGCGGATGGTGTGGTGGGTCTGGGTGAAGTCCCAGATTCCGACCAGCACGATCGGGACGAGGAGGAGATAGAGCCACCAGGCCGGGGCCCAGACCATGCCGAGCGCCGCGATCAGGAGGATCAGCAGCGCCATGACGCGCAGGAAGGTGGTCCGCATCAGTCGGCCCGGGTGGCGCTGCGGCGGGCCTCGCTCAGGTAGGCGGGCTCGAGCTGGAGGAGGGAGGCGAGCTTGCGCACCAGGTGGGCCTCGTGATCATGGATGTGGCCGTCGGCGAGGATGATTCCCCACATCACCTCCGCCAGCAGCATCTTCTGCCCGAGGTCGTAGCCCTGCACCAGCTGGCGGGTGAAGCCGAAGTGGTCGACGGCCCGCTGGCGCTCGGTCTCCGCGGCGGCGACCAGGGCCTCCAGCCCGTCGCGATCGAGCCCGAAGTGCCGCTGGAGGGCGTGGTCGAGGTGCTCGCGCTCGACCGTGGAGATGTCGCCGTCGGCATGCGCCACCTCAAGTAGCAGGGCGCAGGCCGCCACCTGGAGGGTGTCGGTCGGCGACGCGCTCGCCTCGGGTGGCGGGACCTGGTGGTCCGTGGCGCGGTCGGCGAGGAGGCGACGGAGGGCATCGAGCATCGAGGGCTCCCGGTGGGGGCTGGGTTCGATCGGCGAGTCCCCAAGCTAACGCGGGCCGCGGGGTGGACCGCACCACCTATATTCTGCGGACTTCCTCCCTTGCCAACTGGAGCCGTGCCCGTGGGTGTCGTCCTGCCGATCCGCCACCAGCCCTCGCTGCCGCCGTCCCTGATCCTCGACGAGCCCCCCTCGGCGGAGGCGATCGAACTCGACGTCCTGGTCATCGGCGCGGGGCCCTCCGGGTTGGCAGCGGCGATCCGGCTGGCACAGGCCGCCCCCGACCTCGCCATCGGCGTCCTCGAGAAGGCGGCCGGGTTGGGCGAGCACTGCCTTTCCGGCGCCGTCATGAACCCGGTGTCGATCCGGGCGCTCTTTCCGGGGCTGGCCGACAGCGACTTCCCGTTCCGCCAGGCGGTGACCGGGGAGGCGGTCTACTACCTCACCCCCGAGGGGTCCACCCGGATCCCGACCCCGCCGACGATGCGCAACCACGGCAACGTGGTCGTCTCGCTCTCGGAACTGGTCCGGTGGATGGGGGAACAGGCCGAGGCACTCGGCATCAACATCTTCCCGGGGTTCCCGGTCGCCTCGCTGCTCCGCGACGGGACCCGGATCATCGGCGCCCGCACCGTGGCCGCGGGGTTGAATCGCGACGGTACGCCGGGCGAGGGGTACCAGGAGCCGACCGACCTCACCGCGCGCGCCGTCGTCCTCGCCGAGGGGACGCGCGGCCCGCTCGGACAGGCGTGGCGCGCGTGGCAGGGCGTCGGCAGCCCCAACCCCCAGCTCTTCGCGCTCGGCGTGAAGGAGGTGTGGGAGGTCGCCCGACCGCTGGACCGGGTGATCCACACGCTGGGCTGGCCGCTGCCGCGCGACGTGTTCGGGGGATCGTGGTGCTACCCGATGGGGCCGAACCAGGTGTCGATCGGGCTCGTGGCCGGGCTCGATGCGCCGGAGGCGTCGCTCGACGTGCACGAGTCGCTCCAGCGGATGAAGGGGCACCCGCTCTTCCGGGAGATCCTCTCGGGCGGCACCCTCCTCGAGTGGGGCGCCAAGACGATTCCCGAGGGGGGATGGTACGCGATCCCGGAGCGACTTGTCGGCGACGGGCTCCTGCAGGTCGGCGACACCGCGGGGTTCGTCGATGTCCCCTCGCTCAAGGGGATCCACTACGCGATCGAATCCGGGATGCTCGCGGCCGACACCCTCGCGCAGGCCCTCGCCGACGGTGGCGAGGCGACGACCGAGTCGCTGATGCCCTACGATCGCGCGGTGCGCGCCTCACGGATCGGCACCGACATGCATCGCACCCGGAACATGCGGCTCGCGTTCAAGGACGGCTTCGTCACCGGCGCCGTGAAGGCCGGGTTGATGACCCTCACCGGCGGCGCGTTCCCGGGTGGCCGGATCGCGATGCACCAGGACGCCGAGGCGCCGCGTCGCGCCGGTCCGACCGTCCCGTTCACGCCCGACAACACCCTCACGTTCAGCAAGGTCGATGCGGTGTTCAAGTCGGGGAACACCACCCGCGACGACGGGCCCTCGCACCTGCGGGTGGGGCCGGACATCCCGCAGGACGTGGCCGAGTTCTACAGCCGGATCTGTCCGGCCGGCGTGTACGAGCTCGATGGCGAGGTGCTGCGGGTGAATGCGCCGAACTGCGTCGACTGCAAGGCGACCGACGTCATCGGGCCGCGCTGGCTGCCGCGCGAGGGCGGCAGCGGTCCCGCGTACCGGCTGATGTAGTCGTGACCCCATGACACGCGCGCGCCTCCTGTCAGGCGGCGTCTGGGCCTGGCTGACCGCGCCGGCGGACGAGACCCTCGCCGACGCCGCGCGCGACGGCGAGCTGCTCGTCGCGCGAGTCCGGACCTGGCTCACGCTGCTCATCCTGCTGATCCCGGTCTTCTCGCTTACCTTCGAGGCGGCCCAGCCGCAGCACTGGATCGGGCTCGGCGTCGCCGCGATGGCGGCCGGCGCGGCGCTGGTGCTCGACCAGGCGGTGCGCCGCGGGCTGTACCGTCCCGGGCTCTCGGCGGTGACCTCGCTGGCCGACGTCACCATCGTGTCGCTGGGGCTGTTCGCGTTCTGGCTGATCGGGCTGCCGATCGTGACGACCAACTCCCGGGTCGTCTTCGAGGCGTACTTCCTCGCGATCGCCGCCTCGGCGCTGCGCTACTCGCCGCGGATCTGCTCGTTCGCGGGGACCGCCGCGATCCTCCAGTACCTCACCCTCACCGTCCTCACCTGGCGCTTCCACGAGGAGGGCGCGCTGGCGCGCGGCGCCGCGACGTACGGCGCGCTCGACTGGCCGACCCAGTTCGGCCGGCTGGTGATGCTGGTCGCCGCGACGGTGCTGGCCACCGCGATCGTCTCCCGGGCGGTCCGGCTCCGGCGGCTCTCGACCTCGGATCGGGTCACGGGGCTGTTCAACCGCGCCTACATCGAGGAGTACCTCGGGCACGAGCTGGTGCGCGCCGCGCGCGAGCATCAGCCCTTCGCGATCGCGATGCTGGATGTCGACGGCTTCAAGAAGTTCAACGACACCCATGGGCACGCCGCCGGGGACGCCGCGCTGCGCACGCTCGGCACGACCGTGCGCTCGGGGCTGCGGCGCAGCGACGTGGTGGCCCGCTATGGTGGCGAGGAGATCCTGATCGCGATGCCGGCGACGACCCTGGCGAGTGCGATGGAGAAGCTCGACGAGCTACGGGTCCGGATCGGGCTGACCGACATTCCGCTGCCCCGCGGCGGCACCGCGCGAGTGACGGCCTCGATCGGCGTCGCGGCCCTCGGCCTCGACGGGGCGACGCTCGACCAGCTGCTCGACGCGGCCGACGCCCGGCTCTACGCCGCCAAGGCCGCGGGCCGCAACCGGACCTTCGGCCCCGGTGACCTCGAGGTCAGCGATCTCCCAGGATCTTGATGATCACCCGCTTGCGCCGCTGCCCGTCCCACTCGCCGTAGAACACCCGTTGCCAGGGCCCCAGGTCGAGCTGCCCGTCGGTGACCGGCACGATGACCTCGTGCCCGATCGTGAGCGAGCGCAGGTGGGCCGCCGCGTTGTCCTCGCCGGTGAGGTTGTGTCGGTAGCGCGCCGGATCCCACGGGGCGATCTCCTCCTCGAGCCAGCGGAGGATGTCGTGCCAGAGCCCCGACTCGTGGTCATTCACGAAGACCGAGGCGCTGATGTGCATCGCCGAGACGAGCGCGTAGCCCTCGCGGATCCCGCTCGCCTCGAGCTGTGTCGCGACCTCGTCGGTGATGTCGATCAGTTCCTGCCGGGCGCGGGTCTCGAACCAGAGGTAGTGGGTGTGCGCGGCCATGGTCCCCTCAGAGCTCCCCGGCGGCGAGCGCCAGCTCGCCGTTCTGCAGCGCGGCGCCCGCGGCCCCGCGGACCAGGTTGTGTCCCATCGCCACGAAGCGCAGGTGATGCACCGGGCAGGGGCGCAGCCGCCCGACCGTGACCGTCATCCCCTGGCCGCGGTCGCGATCGAGCCGCGGCTGGGGGCGATCGGGGCGCGCCTCGACCTCGATCGGCCGGGCCGGCGAGCTCGGCAGGGCCCGCACGATCTCCGACCCGACGAAGGTCGCGAGGGCCTGCGTCGCCTCGTCGACCGAGGGCGCGGTGCGAAACCGCACCGAGGCCGAGACCAGGTGGCCGTCGATCACCGGGACCCGGTGCACCATCGCCGCCACGGTGAGCGGCGCGGGCACGATCGCCCTGCCCTCGCAGCGCCCGAGCAACCGGGCACATTCGGTCTCGATCTTGTCCTCCTCGCCGCCGATGAACGGGATCACGTTGTCGAGCAGGTCGAGCGAGGACACGCCCGGGTACCCCGCGCCACTCGCGGCCTGCAGCGTCGCGACCACCGCCTGCTCGACGCCGAAGGCCGCGTGCAGCGGGGCGAGTGCCGTCGCCAGCACCGCGGTCGAGCAGTTGGGGTTGGTGAGGATCCCGCCGGTCCAGCCGCGCCGCCGTCGCTGGGTCGCGAGCAGCGCGAGGTGGTCGGCGTTCACCTCCGGGATGATCAGCGGGACGTCCTCGGTCATCCGGAACGCCGAGGCGTTGCTGACCACCAGCACGCCGGCTGCCGCGAAGCGTGGCTCCACCTCGCGGGCGATCGGCGCGTCGAGGGCGCTGAAGGCGAGCCGCACTCCCGCGGCGGGTTCGGCCGCGGTGAAGACGAGGTCGGCGATCTGGTCGGGGATCGTCCCGGCCTCCCGCCAACGGATCTCGCTGCCGAGGCGGCGACCGATGCGTTCCGCCGAGGCGACGACCTGCGCCACCTCGAAGCTGGGGTGACTCGCCAGCGCGGCGAGGAGTTTCTGGCCGACGGCGCCGGTGGCACCGAGGACGGCAACGGGGATGCGTGGCATCCCGGATTCTATCGGGGGGGACGGGTGGCGGCCTAGCCCCCGGCGGGGGCGACGCCGTCACCGCCGTTGCGGGTGCGTACGAGCGAGGCGACGACCGAGGTCGCCAGGATGACGACGATCACCCCGAGCGACAGCGGGGTCGGGACATGGACGACCCCGGAGAGGACCATCTTCGCCCCGACGAAGAGGAGGATCAGGGCGACCCCGGCCTGGAGGTAGTGGAACCGCTCGAGCATCCCGGCGAGCAGGAAGAAGAGGGCGCGAAGCCCGAGGATCGCGAAGATGTTGGACGAGTAGACGATGAACGGGTCGCGGGTCACCGCGAAGATCGCCGGGATCGAGTCGATGGCGAAGACGAGGTCGGTCCACTCGACCACGAGCAGCACCAGCAGCAGCGGGGTCGCCAGCCGCCGCGTGCGGGTCCGGTAGAAGAAGCGATCCTCGTCGTAGCTGCGCGAGAAGGGGAGGACCTTCCGTGCCAGCCGGACCAGCGGGTTCTTCTCCGGCTCCACCCGGTGGGCGTCGCCGCCCTGGAACATGCGCACCCCGGTGACGACGAGGATCGCGCCGAAGACGTAGATGATCCAGTGGAAGCGGTCGAGCAGCAGCGCGCCGAAGGCGATCATGATCCCGCGCATCACCAGCGCCCCGAGGATTCCCCATTTGAGGACCTTCGGCTGCAGCCGCGCGGGGACGGCGAAGTACTGGAAGATCAGGATGAAGACGAAGAGGTTGTCGACCGAGAGCGAGAGCTCGACGAGGTAGCCGGTGACGAACTCCAGCGCGGCGGTGGATCCCTCGCGGCTCCAGAGCCAGCCCGCGAACCCCATCGCCAATGCGAAGAGGCCGCCGCTCCATGCGGCGGCCTCGCGCGGGGTCAGGACATGGCTCCGGCGATTGAGGACCCCGAGATCGAGCACCAGCAGGATGGCGATGACGGCGGCGAAGCCGATCCACACGCCCGGCGGGTGCCCGGCCAGGATCACCTCAGCGCCCGCTGTCCATGGCCAGCAGCGCCGCGACCCGTTCCTCGGTCGGTGGGTGGGTGCTGAAGAGCTTCATCATCCCGCCGCGTCCGGCCAGCGGGTTGACCTGCGCGAGCGGGGCGAGCGCCGGGGCGACGTCCATCGGGATCTGTCGCGCCATCGCGTCGATCCGCGTGAGGGCCTGGGCCAGCGGCCGTGCCCGCCCGAGGATCTCCGCGCCGGTCCGGTCGGCCGCGAACTCCCGCTGCCGCGAGATCGCGAACTGGAGGATCATCGCGATGAACGGCGCGAGGATCGCGAAGCCGACCGCCATCAGTCCGCCGCCCTCCTCGTCGTCGCGACGACCGAAGAACAGGAGCGCGTAGGGGAGGAACCCGATCAGCGACGCGATGCCCGCCGCGACGGTCGAGGTCAGCAGGTCGCGATTCTTGATGTGCGCCAGCTCGTGCGCGATGACGCCGGCCAGTTCGTCGCGGGGGAGGGTCTTGAGCATCCCCTCGGTCACCGCCACGACCGCCTTCGCGGGCGAGCGACCGGTCGCGAACGCGTTCGGCTGGGCGCTCGGCATGATCGCCACCCGCGGCATCGGCAGCTCGGCCGCCTGGCGCAGCTCGTCGACCAGCGCCACCAGCGCCGGCGCCTGCTCGGCCGTCACGACGCGCGCCCGGTAGCCGCGCAGCACCATGCTGTCGGAGAACCAGAACGACACGAAGGTCATGATCAGCCCGAGCGAGCCGCCGAGCAGGAGGCCCTGCGCGCCGCCGAGGAGCTGACCGCCGACGAGGAAGAGGGCCAGCAGGCCCGAGAGCAGGACGAAGGTCTTCATGTTGTTCACCATCTGGATGCACCCCCCTGAAACACTGAAGGCGAGCCCTCGCCGACGCCGGACGCCCCCATGGCGCCGGTACTCGACGAAGGTCTCGCCTGAAACGCTTGCGCGCCTCGATGGCACCGTGCCCGCCGCAGCGGACAGTCTTGACGATGCCACCGGCCACCTGTCTCGGTGGCTGGGCTACTCCCCTTCACGCCGTCAAATCTAGGCCGATCGCCCCGTGGGCGCCACGGCCTCGGGCCTCAGGGCCTCAGCAGGGCGACGTCGCTGCCCGGGGCCACGATCCCCTCGCCGGCCGGGATCCGGACCACCCCGTCGGCCGCCGCGATCGAGGTGAGCACCCACGAGGCCTGGCCACCGGTCGGGGTGGCCCGCGGGATCGCATCTCCCGAGAGGGTCACCCGGATGAACTGATCCAGCGTCGGGTGACGCGCCACGGGCTCGGCCAGCACGGCGGCGTGGAACGCCGGGGCCGCGGCCGGGTCCCCCAGCAGCCGACGGATCGCGGGGCGGCCGAGGAGGAGGAAGACCACGAACGCCGAGACCGGGTTGCCGGGGAGGCCGAGCCAGGGGACGCCCCCGGGCAGCACCGCCACGCGAGTCGGGCCGCCGGGACGGATCCGTACCCGGTGCACGACCGCCTCCGCCCCGAGGGCTGCCATCACCGACGGGACGTGATCGTGGGGCCCGACGCTGACGCCCCCGGCCGTGAGCAGGAGATCGATGTCCCCCGCCGCCTGGATGGCGTCGACCATCGCCGCGGGGTCGTCCCGCACCCGACCGAGGGGCACCGTCACCCCGCCCGCGTCGTGGATGAGCGAGGCGAGCATCGGTTGGTTCGCGTCACCGATCCCGCTGCCGTCGAGGATCGCATCTTCCGCGTCGGGTCCGACGACCTCGTCGCCCGAGGTGAGGACCCCGACCCGCGGTCGCCGGTGCACCACCGGGTGGAACTCCGCCAGCGACGCGAGGAGGGCGAGGCGGCCCGCGCTGAGTTCCTGCCCGGCCTGCAGCACGGCCGTCCCGACCGCGACGTCGGCCCCCTCCTCCCGCACGTTGCGGCCGACGTCGCGCGTGCCCCGAACGGCGAGGATCGCCCCATCCTCGGTCACGTCTTCCTGCCGGATCACGCTGTCGATCCCGGGGGGAATCGGGCCACCGGTGGCGACGCGCCACGCGGTCCCCCGTGGAATGCGGGGTGGGGTGGCGCCACCCGCAGCGGTGGCGCCGACGAGGGTCAGCGGGACGGGCTGCTCCGGAGTCGCACCGCCGATGTCGTCGCCGTGCACCGCGAACCCGTCCATCGAGGCGGAGCGCCACCGCGGCACCGGAACCCGGGCCACCACCGACTCCGCGAGAAAGAGGCCTCCCGCCTGGGCGAGGGGGAGGCGGAGCGTCGGTTGCGGCGCCGTGACCCCGAGCAGGCGGTCGAGGGCCTCATCGTAGCTGCACGGTCCGGACACGCGGCTGGCCTAGTAGCGGCGGCCGCGGCGCTTCTCGAGGACGATGTCGAAGCCGAGCGTGACGCTGGGGAGCACCTGCCACGCCGACCCGACGACCGGGTTGAAGTCACCGCGTGCAGCCGGTCCCTCGACGACCTGGAGCTGGACCGCCGTGGCGCGGAACTCGACGCTGAACTGGTAGCCATTGTTCGGGGCGGTGGCGAGCCCGAAGCTGAGGGTGCCGATCGGCGCAGCGACCCGCGAGCCATCCTCGGTGTAGATCGGCAGCGCGAACTCATCCTCGATCCCGAAGAACGAGATGAGACTCGTGGTGCTGCGCGGCACGAGGGCGAGGCCGCCCTGTCCCTTCACGTAGAGCTGGACGTCGCCACGCGGCACCGGTCGCCACACGCCGCCCGCAAGCAGCCCGATTGCCGAGGCCGAGCCCTCCTTGCCGACGAGCGCGTCACACGCCAGCCGGTTGAAGACGTCGCCGGTGGTGGTCAGCAGGCGGCACTGGGAGGTCGTCCCGAGGCCGAGGTAGACGAGTTCACCCGAGATCCCGAGCGTCGGGCGCGGGAAGTAGATCAGGTGTCCGCTCATCGTGATGTTGCCGCGGAGGTTGCGGCTCAGCCCGAACTGGTCGGTCTGCGCGTTGTTGGCGGGGATCGGCTGGGTGGTGCCCCACAGCTCGCCACCGCCGATGTAGCCGAGGTTCAGGCCGACCACCAGCCGCGACTCGTCATTGGTGCGCTGCCCCGCGATCGTGCCGGCAGGGAGCACGAGGAGGGCGGCGAGGGCCGTGGCAATGGATCGGTTCGACATGTCGAGGACTTCCCCGGCTGGAGTCGTGGTCAGGCGCCGAGACATTCCCCTTCGAGTGTGTCGTCCTCGGCGACGACGACACGCTCCAGCCGGAGCCCGTCCGCGAGACGGGGCGCCAGGCGTCGCCAGATCACGGCGGCGAGGGCCTCGCAGGTCGGCAGGGCATCTCCGCGGGCGAACTCGGCGACCGCCGCGTTGAGGTCCTGCCCCTCCATCGGGTCGATCACCTGCTGCTGCAACAGTGCGTCAAGCGCCACGAGGTCGAGCAGCGCCCCCGTCTCGGGGTCCGGCGTGCCGCCCACCGTCACGGCCACCCGATAGAGATGCCCGTGCCCGGGCGATCGTGCCGTCCAACCGAAGCGCGCCTCGGCATCGGCCGCGCTCCACTGCGGCAACGTCATCCGGTGTCTCGCGTGGAAGGCCACCCGCCGGGTCAAGCGGCTGGTGATCGCCATTCAGAACGCGAACCCGATGCCGAGCGAGAGCGCCGGCGCGAAGACATACTGGCTGCCGCGCCCGAGCGGATTGATCGCGTTCGGCGACTCGGCGGTGCCGGGATCGTCGGCCGGCTCGATGCTGTACGACGGCGGGTAACTCACCTTCCAGGTGAAGCCGCGCGCCTCGGCCCGAAGGTAGAGACGCTCCGCCGCGAACAATCTCGCACCGACCATGGGGGCGAAGTAGAACTTCGAACCAAACGCGTACCCGCCCGGGTCCCCGTCGTCCCCGGAGGTGTTCTTCACGAACCCGAGCCCCACCCCGGCGAAGGGGGCAAAGCGATGCCACTGCTTCCCGCCGGTCAGATTGAACTGGAGCGTCACCTCCCCGGCGAGCAGGTGGGCGTCCCGGACGCCGACCTCCCGCGCGGACGGGGTGACGGTCGGATCGAGGACCGTGCGCTCGGTGAAGGCGTTCCAGACGCCGAAGCCGATCGAGACGGTGTTCTTCGCCCGGAGGAGGGCACGAACGCCGAGGTACGGCCCGTCGCGCGGCCCGACGGGGATCGGTCCGCCCGAGCCCTTGATCGAGCCGCCGTAGATCTCCCAGGCGGTCCCGGTCCGGATGTCGCGGAAGGGGGACGTCCCGGGGTCGTGGCCGACCTGGGCGGCGATCGGGATCGTGCCGCCGAGGAGGAGCGGGAGCAGGAACAGGCGAATGCGTCGCACGCAGATCAGTCCGGGAGAAGGGAACGGCCGGTCATTTCGGCCGGTTGCGGGAGGCCGAGCAACTGGAGGACGGTTGGGGCGACGTCACAGAGCGCGCCGCCTGCACGGAAGCCGGGGAGTCCGTCGCCGACGCCGAGGAAGGGGACCGGGTTGGTGGTGTGGGCCGTGTGGGGGCCGCCGGTCACGGGGTCGATCATCTGCTCGGCGTTGCCGTGGTCGGCGGTGATGAGCAGACGCGCGCCGCGCCGCTCGGCGGCGGGGAGCAGCCGGGCGAGGCACGCATCGACGGTTTCGACCGCGGTGCGCACGGCCGGAAGCACGCCGGTGTGACCGACCATGTCGGCATTGGCGAAGTTGCAGAGGAAGAAGTCGTGCTCGCCCCGCTCGATGGCGCGGAGCAGCGTGTCGGTGATCCCCACGGCACTCATCTCCGGCGCGAGGTCATAGGTGGCCACCTGCTGGGATGCCACCAGCTCGCGCTCCTCGCCGGTCCACGGCGGTTCGTGGCCGCCGTTGAAGAAGTAGGTGACGTGCGGGTACTTCTCGGTCTCCGCGGTGCGGAACTGCGTCCGCCCGGCCGTGCCCAGTTCCTCGGCGAGGATGCGGGCCATCGAGAACGGCGGGAACGCCTGCGGCAGGGTGAACGTCTGGTCGTACTGGGTCATCGACGCGGCGCGCAGCGCCGGTCGGCCCGTGACGTCGAACCCCTCGAACCCCTCGGTGGTCAGCGCCGCGACGATCTGTCGCATCCGGTCCGAGCGATAGTTCCCGAAGAAGACGGCGTCGCCGTCGCGCATCGTCGCCACCGGGGCGCCGTCGCGGGTCACGACCAGCGGCCGGATGAACTCGTCGGTCTCGCCGCGATCGTAGGCGGCGCGGATCCCGGCGACCGGGTCGGTGACCGGGGTCCCGGTGCCGTCGACGAGGAGGTGCCACGCGAGCGCGGTGCGGTCCCAGCGTCGGTCGCGATCCATCGCGAAGTAGCGGCCCACGAGCGAGGCCACGGCGGTGCGCCCGCCGCCGATCGCGGCCACCTGCTGCTCGAGCTCGGTGACGACCCCTGCCGCCGACATCGGGGGCGAGTCGCGGCCGTCGAGGAAGCCGTGGATCGCGATCCGGGGGACGTCGAGCGCGACAAACGCCCGGATCGCGGCGAGGAGGTGGGTGTCGATCGCATGCACCCCGCCGGCGCCCAGCAGGGCGACGAGGTGGACCGTGCCGCCGGTCTGGCGGACGTGCGCCGCGAGCTCGGCCAGGGCGGGGAGCCGGGCGAACTCCCCCCGGTCGATACTCTGGTTGATGCGGACCAGGTCCTGTGGCACGACCCGACCGGCGCCGAGGTTCAGGTGGCCGACCTCGCTGTTGCCCATCTGCCCCTCGGGGAGCCCGACCCGGAGGCCCGAGGCCTCGAGGAGGGTCCGCGGTGCACGGGCCACCAGCCGGTCCCAGGTCGGGGTGTCGGCGAGGGCGATTGCGTTGCCCTCGGGGGCGGTGCGCCATCCCCAGCCATCGAGGACGACGAGGATGACCGGTGCTGCCCGCTCAACGCTGTTTGACATGATCCTCCGCGACGCCTACACTCCCGATTCGTGACCGCAATCCCGCAATCTACCCCGCCGCGAAGCCCTGCTCCACTCGGTCCGGCACGCCGCGGCCTGTTGCTGCTGCTGCCGCTCCTCGCGGCGCCCCTCGCCGCCCAGGGTGGCGACCGGATGCCTGCGAGCGCCGACTTCCACAAGGATCCCGGCGGCACTCCCCTCGGCACCCTCTCCCGCAACGCCGCCGTCAGCTTCGGGCAGACCCGGGCCGGCTGGCGCGAGGTCACCTTCACCGGCTGGGTCGAGACCCGGGCCGTTCGTGCCGACACGCGCGACGGCTTCGACGTCTCGATCACCGTGGACCAGACGCCGATCCGCAGCTCCGCTGACGCCTCGGCGCCGGTGCGGGCGGCGGCGCGGACCGGGGCGCTCTTCGATCGGCTCGGGACCAGCGGCTCGTGGACGCAGGTGCGCCGCACCGCGTGGGTGGCGGTGGCCTCCCTCGCGGCACCCGCGCCGACGCCACCACCGCCGGCCCCCGCCGCGGCCGCCCCAGCGGGCCGCGCCGCCCAGCCGACGGCCACGCCCGACAGCGGTGTCGTGGCCATCCAGGGTGGCTCGAGCTTCGCGGCCGAGGCCGGCGGATCGCCGATCGGGGTGCTCGAGGCGACCCGTCGCGGGCGGCTCGTCGAGCGGCGCAACGGCTGGAGCCGGATCCAGCTCGACGTCTGGGTCCGCGACGGGGCACTGGGCGGGGTGCAGGCGGCCGGCGGGGTCTCGGGTCAGGACGTCCGCGATGACCCCGAGCGTTACGTCGGGCAGACCGTCGAGTGGTCGCTCCAGGTGCTCGCCGTCCAGCAGGCCGACGAGCTCCGACCGGAGCTCCCGCTGGGGCAGCCCTACGTGCTGGCTCGCGGCCCGTTGCCCGAGACCGGCTTCGTGTACCTGCTCGTCTCCGAGAAGGAGGTCGCGACCTGGCGGGCGCTCGAGCCGCTCGCCGAGGTCCGCGTCCGGGCCACTGTCCGGGCCGGCCGCACGCGCTACCTTCCGACACCGGTGATCGACCTGGTCCGGCGTCTCGACTGAGGAGAGGGGAGGAGGCCCGATGGAACAGCACCTGCGCGACCGGATCCTCCGCCGCCTGGAGGCACTGCCCGACGAGCGGGGATACCAGGTGCTCGACTATGTCGAGTTCCTCGAGAGCAAGTACGCCGAGCGGGCGACCCCGGACAACCTGTTCACCCGGCTGAGCGAGCGGGTGGAGGACACGATGCGGGCCGGCAAGGCGCCGATCAGCGCGATCACCGGGACGGTAGGGCTCTTCGACGGGGCGGCGAAGGTGATGAAGGGACTCGCCTCCGCGGCCCAGGCGGTCGTCGACGAGACGACCAAGGTGGCGCGCGAGGTGACGAGCGCCCCGTCGGGACCGACCAAGCCCGCGACACCCGCGCCCGAGCCGCCGACCTCCGATGGTCCGGCGGGTTGATCCCCCCGCCGATCGGGGGGTAGCTTTGGTGATGTACCGGATTCTCCCCTGCCAGGCCGCGCGGTCCGCACCGTGAGCCGGATTCGCGATGACCTCGGGCTGACCTTCGATGACGTCCTGCTGCTGCCCCGGCACAGCACCGTCCATCCCAGCAAGGTCGCCATCACCTCCCGCCTGACCCGCAGCATCCCGCTCAACATTCCCCTGCTCTCGGCCGCGATGGACACCGTGACCGAATCCGACATGGCGATCGCCATGGCGCGGGCCGGCGGCATCGGGGTGATCCACAAGAACATGACGATCGACCGCCACGCGGCCGAGGTGGACCGGGTCAAGCGGAGCGAGAGCGGGATGATCCTCAACCCGATCACCCTCGGTCCCGATCGGCCGGTGCGCGAGGCGCACGCCCTGATGCGCCGGTTCCGGATCTCCGGGGTGCCGATCGTCGACGGCTCGGGGCGCCTGATCGGGATCATCACCAATCGCGACCTGCAGTTCGAATCGGTACTCGACCGACCGATCGCGGAGGCGATGACGCGCGACGGCCTCGTCACCGCGCCGGTGGGCACCACCCTCGCGGAGGCGGAGGCGATCCTCGCCCGGCACCGGATCGAGAAGCTCCCGGTGGTCGATGCCGACGGGTTGCTCAAGGGACTGATCACCGTCAAGGACATCTTCAAGCGGCGCGAGCACCCCGACGCGAACAAGGACACCCACGGCCGGCTGCGGGTCGCGGCGGCGGTCGGTGCCGGTGCCGAGGCCGAGGCGCGGGCACGCGCCCTCGCCGACGCCGGGTGCGACGTGATCGTGGTCGACTCCGCCCATGGCCATTCCGAGGGCGTGCTGCAGACCGTCGCCCGGCTGCGCGACGCGCTGCCCGACGTCCAGTTGATCGCGGGGAATGTCGCGACCACCAGCGGCGCGCGCGCGCTGGCCGAGCGCGGCGTCGATGCGATCAAGGTCGGCATCGGTCCCGGGTCGATCTGCACCACGCGGGTCGTCACCGGCGTCGGCGTGCCGCAGATCACGGCCATCATGGACGCCGTCCGCGGCGCCGACGGGATCCCGGTCATCGCCGATGGCGGCATCAAGTACAGCGGCGACGTCGTCAAGGCGCTCGCGGCCGGCGCGGAGAGCGTGATGATGGGCTCGATGCTCGCCGGCACCGAGGAGAGCCCGGGCGAGAGCATCCTGGCCGAGGGTCGGCGTTTCAAGATGATCCGCGGGATGGGCTCGCTCTCGGCGATGCAGGACGGCTCGGCCGACCGGTACTTCCAGGAGGGCGAGGCCTCTCCAACGAAACTCGTACCCGAGGGGATCGAGGGACGGGTTCCCTACAAGGGGCCGGTGGCCGATGTTCTGTTCCAGATGACCGGCGGGCTGCGCAGCGGCATGGGCTATTGCGGGGCCGCCGACCTTGCGGCGCTCCGCGACGACACCGAGTTCGTGCGCATCAGCCCGGCGGGCCTGCGCGAGTCGCACCCGCATGACGTGACGATCACCCGTGAGGCGCCGAACTACAGCGTCTGACGGTCCCGACCCCGCAGTCCCGCCGCTCCGACCTTCCCACCACCCTCTCCAGGACGTGACATGACGCGTCGACGCCTCCTCGCCCGCCTGCTCGCCCCGCTGGCCGTGCTGCTCCTCGGGGCCGCCCCGACCCTCGCGGCCCAGGCCGACGGCGCGGCCCCCGTGGTCGGCGGGTCGATCATCGACGCCATCGACCGCTTCTTCGGCACCGTGATCGTCACGCCGTTGACGACGATCTTCTTCTACGACGTGATGTTCTGGGACAACGACAGCGCCACGAACATCCAGTTGCCGATCGTGGTGCTCTGGCTGGTGATGGGGTCGGTGTACCTGACGCTGCGGATGGGCTTCATCAACCTCCGCGGCTTCGCGCACGCGATCAACGTGACCCGGGGCAAGTACAGCAACCCCGAGGACCTCGGCGAGGTCTCCCACTTCCAGGCGCTCACCACCGCCCTCTCGGCGACGGTCGGCCTCGGCAACATCGCCGGCGTGGCGATCGCGGTCTCGATCGGCGGCCCGGGCGCGACGTTCTGGATGATCATCGCCGGGCTGATCGGGATGTCGGCGAAGTTCTCGGAGTGCACGCTGGGCCAGAAGTATCGCGAGGTCCGTTCCGACGGCCACGTGATGGGCGGGGCGATGTACTACCTCTCCAACGGCCTCGGCGAGCTGGGCTGGGGCAAGCTCGGGCGGGTGCTCGCGGTGCTGTTCGCGGTGCTCTGCATCGGCGGGTCGCTCGGCGGCGGCAACACCTTCCAGGTGAGCCAGTCGATGGGCGCGCTGCAGGAGTCGATGCCGTTCCTGGTGGCGTACCCGTGGGTGTACGGCCTGGTCCTCTCGGTGCTGGTGGGCGTGGTGATCATCGGTGGCATCCGGCGGATCGCCGACGTCGCCGACAAGATCGTCCCGTCGATGGTCGGCGTGTACGTCCTCGCCGCGCTCTACATCCTGTTCGACAACATGGCCCATGTCCCGGCGGCGTTCGGCGAGATCGTCAACGGCGCCTTCAGCCCCGGGGCGGCCTACGGCGGCATCATCGGCGTGCTGGTGCAGGGCTTCCGCCGCGCGGCGTTCTCCAACGAGGCCGGCGCGGGCTCCGCGGCGATCGCCCACTCGGCGGCCCGGACGCCGTACGCGGTGCGCGAGGGGATCGTGGCGCTGCTCGAGCCGTTCATCGACACGGTGGTGGTCTGCACCATGACCGCGCTCGTGATCGTGATCACCGGGTCCTACGCGAACCCGGACAACGCGGCGCTCATCGCCGCCAACAACGGCGCGGCCCTCACGTCACGGGCGTTCGGCCAGCACATCAGCTGGTTCCCCTACATCCTCGGCGTCTGCGTGCTGCTGTTCGCGTTCTCGACGATGATCTCGTGGAGCTACTACGGCGAGCGCTGCTGGACCTACCTCGTCGGCGACGGCAAGAGCCGGATCTTCCAGTTCGTCTTCGTGATCTTCACCTTCCTCGGGTCGATCATCTCCGCGACGAACATCCTGAGCTTCGGCGACCTGATGATCCTGGGGATGGCGTTCCCGAACCTGCTCGGGGTGCTGATGCTGAGCGGGAAGATCCGCACCGACCTCGACGCCTACTGGGGCATGTACAAGCGGGGCGAGTTCAAGGCGTACAAGTAGCCGCGGACGCCCCGCCACCGGGAGGACCACCATGAGCCTCTTCCGCACCAAGTCCCTCGCCGCCTTCCTGCCGGGCGAGGGCGAGCCGCAGCTGGCGCGGACCCTGACCGCGACCAACCTCGTGCTGCTCGGCATCGGCGCGATCATCGGGGCGGGGATCTTCGTCCTCACCGGCACCGCGGCGGCGCAGTACGCCGGCCCGGCGATCGCGCTGTCGTTCATCCTCGCCGGCTCCGGCTGCCTCTTCGCCGGGCTCTGCTACGCCGAGTTCGCGTCGATGATCCCGGCGGCGGGCAGCGCGTACACCTACGGTTACGCGACCCTCGGCGAGCTGATCGCTTGGATCATCGGCTGGGACCTGATCCTCGAGTACCTCTTCGCGGCCTCGACGGTGGCGGTGGGGTGGTCGGGCTACTTCACGGCCTTCCTCTCCGAGCTCGGGCTGCACCTGCCGCCCGCGCTCGCGGGGGCCCCGCTCGACGTCGTCGGGACCCACACGCTGGTGCGGAGCGCGCTCTGCGTCGACCCGGCGACCGGCGGGATCGCGATGGACGCCGTGAGCCGCACCGCGGTCGCCATCGGCGACTGCGCGGCGCAGGGCTTCACCGTCACCGCCGGGATCATCAACCTCCCGGCGATGGTGCTGGTGCTGCTCCTCACCGGCCTGCTGATCCTCGGGATCCAGGAGTCGGCCCGCTTCAACAACATCATCGTCTTCGTGAAGGTCGCGATCGTCCTGCTGGTGATCGGCTTCGGCATCAAGTACGTCGACACCGCCAACTGGCACCCGTTCATCCCCGCGAACACCGGGACGTTCGGCGAGTTCGGGCTCAGCGGGGTGCTGCGAGGGGCCGGGGTGATCTTCTTCGCCTACATCGGCTTCGACGCCGTCTCGACCGCCGCGCAGGAGGCGAGGAACCCGCAGCGCGACCTCCCGATCGGCATCCTCGGCTCGCTGGCGATCTGCACGCTGCTCTACATCGCGATGGCGCTGGTGATGACCGGCATCGCGCCCTACCAGGAGCTGAACGTCCCGCACCCGGTGTTCGTCGCGATCGAGAAGGCCGGTCCCGCGCTCGCGTGGCTCGGCTACCTGGTCAACATCGGGGCGATCGCCGGGCTCGCCTCGGTGGTGCTGGTGATGCTGATGGGCCAGCCGCGGATCTTCTACGCGATGTCGCGCGACGGCCTGCTGCCGCCGCTGTTCGGCCGCGTGCACCCGAAGTTCCAGACGCCGTGGGTGGCGACCGTGATCACCGGGTCGGTGGCGGCCCTCATCGCGGGGCTCTTCCCGATCGGGTTGCTCGGCGAGCTGGTCTCGATCGGCACCCTGCTCGCCTTCGTGATCGTCTGCGGCGGGATCCTGGTCCTGCGGCGGGTCCAGCCCGACCTGCCGCGGCCGTTCCGCACCCCGTGGGTCCCGGTCGTCCCGGTGCTCGGCATCCTCGTCTGCGGCTACCTGATGTCGGGCCTCCCGCGCGACACCTGGATCCGGCTGCTGGTCTGGATGGGGCTCGGGATGGTGATCTACTTCGGCTACGGGATGCGCCACTCGGTGCTGGCCCGGCGCGGTGGCGAGGGGTCGTCCGCGCCCTGATTACCTTCCCCGCATGACCAGTACCCAGGCCCCCGCAGGCAGCGCCGCCCAGGATCTGGCGGCGCTCCTCGTCCCCGGCTCCCGCGTCTGCCTGACGACGCACATCAACCCCGATGGCGACGGGCTCGGCAGCGAGGTGGCGCTCGTCCACCTGCTGCGGGCCCGCGGCATCGACGCGGTGATCTGCAACCCCTCGCCCACCCCCGAGCGGTTCGGGTTCCTGTTCGAGGACCTCCCCGGCGTCGACCGGAGCGCCAAGGCGGTGGTGGAGCTGCGCCGGGCCGACCTGATCATCGTGCTGGATATCGCCGAGATCTCGCGCCTCGGCGGCCTGGCGACGACGGTGGAGGAGCGCGGGGTGCCGGTGGCCTGCCTGGACCACCATGTCGGGCCCGGGCATCTCCCCGAGGGCCCTCGCTACATCGATCCGACCGCGGCGGCCACCGGCGAGCTGCTGCACCGGCTGGCCGTCGAGCTCGACTGGGAGATCACGCCCGCGGTGGCGCGCGCCCTGTACGTGGCCCTCGTCACCGACACCGGCTCGTTCCGCTTCGCCAACACCTCCCCCGCCACGCTGCGCACCGCGGCCCACCTGATCGAGTGCGGGGCGGATCCGGAACAGGTCTATCGCGATGTCTACGCCTCGGGACCGATCGGCCGCCCCCGGCTGCTCGCCGAGACGCTGCAGACCCTGGTGCACGAGCCCGAGATCGGGCTCACCTGGCTCACGGTGCCGACCGGGGCCCTCGAGCGCCACGGCGTGGCAAGCGATGACCTCGACGGCGTGGTCGAGCATGCACGCGCCGTCGCGGGCGTGCGCATCGCGCTGCTGTTCCGGGAGGTCTCCGCCGGGCGGGTGAAGGTGTCGTTCCGCTCGGTCGGCGATGTCGACGTGGCGGCGCTGGCCCGTCAGTTCGGCGGGGGCGGGCACACCAAGGCCTCGGGAGCCGCGATCGTGGGCACCCTCGACGAGGTGCAGTCGGCCGTGCTGGCGGCGGCCCGCGCGGCACTCGCCACCGACACCCCGACATGACCGAGCCCGCCGTCCCCACCGAGACGCCGGCCGACCTGTTCGAGCGGATCGAGCGGGCGCTCGATGGCATCCGCCCCTACATCGCCTCGCACCGCGGCCACGTCGAGGTCGTCGACTTCGACGCCGACAGCGGCCTGCTGCTGCTCCGCCTCGGGGGCACCTGCCAGGGCTGCGCCGCGGCGTCGATCACCCTCAAGCAGGGCATCGAGGTGCGGTTGCGCGACGCCGTCCCCGAGGTCCGCCAGATCGAGGCCGTCTAGTCATGTCCGCTGCCGACCCCGCCACCGCGATCCGCGCCGCGCTCGACGCGATCACTACCCCACGCACCGGCAAGGGACTGGTGAGTTCCGGGATGATCGACGGGCTCACGATCGAGCCCGACGGCACGCCGGTCTTCACCTTCCTGCTGCGGCGCGAGGATCCCGCCACCCTGGTGCGCCAGGCGCGGCAGGCGCTCGCCGCCCTCGGCGTGCCGACCCCGCGGATCACCGTCACCGATCCCGAGGGGCCGACGCGCCCGACCCACCCGCCGCCGCAGAGCGCCCAGGCGGGGGTGCCGGCGCCGACTCCGATGGCGGTCCCCGGGATCGCGCGGGTCATCGCGATCTCCTCGGGCAAGGGCGGGGTCGGTAAGTCGACGGTCTCGGTCAACACCGCCATCGCCCTGCACCGCGCCGGGCTCCGGGTCGGGCTGATGGACGCCGACTTCTACGGCCCCAACATCCCGCGGATGATGGGCGTGTACGAGCGACCCGGGGTCGATGCCGAGAAGCGCATCGTCCCGCTGGAGGCGCACGGGGTCAAGCTGATGTCGATCGGCTTCCTGGTCGATCGCGATGCCCCGGCGATCTGGCGCGGCCCGATCATCACCAAGGTGCTGCAGCAGTTCCTGCACGACGTCGCCTGGGGCGAACTCGATGTGCTGCTCGTCGACATGCCTCCCGGCACCGGCGACGCACAGCTCTCGCTGGTCCAGCAGGTGATGGTCAGCGGGGCGGTCATCGTGACGACGCCGCAGGAGGTGGCGGTGGGCGATGCCCTGCGTGGCGCGAAGATGTTCGATCGCGTCAACGTCCCGGTGCTCGGGGTGGTCGAGAACATGAGCGGCTTCCTCGACCCGCACACCGGGATGCGCCACGACCTCTTCGGCAGCGGCGGCGGCACGCGCCTCGCCGACGAGCTCGGCGTCCCCCTCCTCGGCGAGGTGCCGCTCCAGCCGGGCCTCACCGATGCGGCCGATCGCGGCGAACCGGTCGTCGTCGCCGCCCCCGGCAGCGCCGCCGCCGTGATGCTCGGCGAGATCGCCCAGCGGATCGACGCGCGCGTCCGCGAGGTGGGGATCGTGATGCCGACGTTCGAGTAGGGTCGGGGCGAGAAGCGAGAAGCGAGACGCGAGACGCGAGAAGCGAGAAGCCAAGGAGGCGCGGTACCCCTCATCCCGAGCGGAGCGGCCCGCAGGGCCGCGCAGTCGAGGGACCTGCTTCTCTGCTGCGGCGACCGGATCCCTTCGCTCGGGCGCTACGCACCCTCGCTCGGGATGACGTGTCCCCGTCTCGCTTCTCGCTTCCCGCTTCTCGCTTCTCGCTTCTCGTCTACGGCTCCACCCACTCCACCTCGACGCCCGCCACGTTCGTCGTCAGCATCACGCTGAGGTGGTGCGCGGCCGCCTCGTAGCCCGGGGTCTCCCACGCCTCGCCGCGCCGGGTCAGTCCCTCGGCGGAGAGGCGCGAGAGGAACCGTTCGGTGGCGACGAAACGGACGCCGATGCCGCGCGGGACCTGCAGCGTCAGGGTGCCCATCGCGAGATCGACGACGACCTGGGCGTCGCGTCGCCAGCTTCCGCGGAAGTCGAGCACGGCGCGGCCGACCCCGCCCTCGATCCGGAGCTGTTCGCACGCGGCGTTGGCAAGCTCGCGCGCGACCAGGGTGCCGGCCCCGATGCTCAGCGAGGCGAGTCGGCAGCTCCCGGTCGTCGGGGCGGAGACGCGCAGCTCGGTCGAGGAGGCGCTCGATCGCACCGCGACGCTCGTGAGCGCGAGGCCGCCGAGGTCGATGGTCGCGTCGCTGGCGCCGAGGTTCGCATCGAGGAGGAGCGGCACGCCCGGGGCGAACGCGATCTGCGCCTGCTGGTCGAGGTGCTGCCGGGAGGTGACCCGGATCCCGGCCCCGCCGATCGGGTCGAGCCCGAGCCGCAGGATGCCGGTGCGCGGGTCATAGCGCTGGCTGGGCGTGAACCGCTCGGCATCGTACTGGAGGCGGGTGGCGTAGAGCTGGCCCGGGTCGCCCGCGCGAATGGCGACCCGCCCGGCACCGAAGTCCACCGTGGCCCGCAGCGGGACCGGGGCCGCCGGCACCGGGCGCGCGACGGTGTAGCTGCGCATCGACTGCGCCGCGACCGGCGCGGCGACGACCGTCGCCAGCGCCAGGGCACCACGGCACCCCGACCATCGCGTCACGACGGCTCCTTCGGCGGGCGCTTGACCGCCGGCACCCCAAGTTGTGGGGTGGCCCAGAGGTACTCGTCGGTCATCATCGCGGCGGGGAGGAGGCGACCGCTGAACTCCTCGCGGATGCCGCCCCGGGAGAGCAGCGCGGCCCCGAAGCCGAGCGTCGCGACGACCCAGGTGGCGAGCGTCGCGAGCAGGAAGGTGAGCGGCCCCGCCACCGGAACCCACCCCACCCCGATCCAGGCCAGCCACGTCATCGCGATCGCGAGCAGCCCGGTCGTCAGGTAGCGATAGGAGTTCGGCGAGATCGCGATCCCGCGCGCCATCCGCCGCCGGGTGATGGTCTCCCCCATCGCGTGTGCCACCGCGAACACCCCGCCGAGGACGGCGACGATCGCGAGCACCACGTACACGGCTGCGGCAAACGGCACCAGCAGCGCGCCGGCGATCGTCAGCACCAACCCGACCACCAGCATGCCGAATGTCGGCAGCAGGAGGATCTGCCCCAGCAGGCCGGCGATGAACGAGCGGCCGGGGGAGTGGGTGAGCGTGTCGGAAACGATCTCGAGGTTCGGCCGACCGAAGGTGACGAGGCCGAAGCCGAGGATCAGGAAGGTGAGGAAGACCCCGGCGAGGCCGGCGAGTCGGCCGCCGATCACGGCGGCCACCGGCGGCGGGGGGGCGGCGGCCACGCTCGGCTGCAGCTCGCTCCACGTCCCGGTGATCCCTCCGGCGGTGTCGCGCACCCGGCCGTTGATCGCGAGGACGTCGCCCCGAACCCGGGCGCCCGGGTGCACCACGACGTCGCCGTCGAGGGTGACCAGGTTCCCCTCGAGCTCGCCGTGGATCTCGGCGTTCCCCTTGAGGACCACCACGTGGCCCCGGTGCGCCTCGGTCGAACCGAGGGAGTAGTTGCCGAGGCGCGCCATCCCATCGACCACTGTGAGCTCGGTCTCGGCCAGCGGCTCGGCGAGCGACGCGCGGAGGTCGCGCTCGAGCTGCTCGGGGGCGTCGAGGCGCCCGAGACGGACCGTGGGACCGCCGGGCTCGGCCTGGCGGACCGCCTGCGGCAGGGGGGCGACGCCGCCCACCGCGAACGGCAGCAGCGTCTTCAGGCGCTCGACGAGGTTGTCCGCACTCGGTCCTCCCGAGGGTGCCGCGGCCGCGGAGACGAGCGGCGCCAGCACCGTGGCGAGCAGGAGGAGGAGCCGGCTCGGTGCGCTACCAGCCCGCATCGGTCGCGGGCGAGGTCAGGAGACGGCGGAACCCGACCAGGGTGAGGGCGTAGGCCACCCCGGCACCGACGAGGTAGGGGAGGGCCCGGGTGGGGGACGCCAGCGCGTCGCGGACCGTCCCGAACCACGGCTGCTCGATCGTGTTGGCGACGAGCCCCTGCAACGAGAGCCAGAGCGCCTGCGACACCTCGGTCACGGCGGGGCCGGCGAGCCCCTGCGCCGCGGCGGGGTTGAGGACGGCCCACGTGAATCCGGCCGCCACGCCCCCGCCGGTGAGCAAGCCGGCAATGATCACGCGCCGGCGGGCGGCGCGCTCCCGGTCACTCGGCATGCTCGCCACCACGGCGCGATCCGTCGCCGGGGTGAGCCGACCGAGCACTCGGGCAGCGAGGGTCGGCGAGGCGTCCCAGGTCGGGAGGGTGCTGAGACCGGCGACGAGGCGGAGGTCGAGGGCCACCAATTGGCGGCAGGGAGGGCATGTCGCGATGTGCGACGTGACGCGCGTGGACAGACCTTGCTCGTGCAGGGCGTCCAGTTCGTCGGCGCTGACATGGAGGGTCGGGTCGGGGGCCATCTTACCGTCCTCGTACGGGGTGCACGGGGTTCATGTTTCAGTCCTCGCGGGTGTCGGCAAGCAGGATCCGGAGCTCGTTCCGGGCGCGGTGGATGTAGGTCTTGACGGTCCCCAGGGGGAGCTCGAGGATCTCGGCGATCTCCTCGTACGGGCGTCCCTCGATGTGCCGCAGGATGATGCAGCTGCGGTACTCCGGGCGGAGCGTGTTGATGGCCGCCTCGATCTGGTCGCCCAGCTCCCGGTTCGCGACTTCCTCCAGCGGCGACTCGGCCGTGTCGCCGAGTTGGAGGGTGGTCGCCTCGATCGCCTCGGCCGTCTCGGCATGGGGCGACCCGTCGAGCGAGAGGGTGTCCAGGCCGCGCCGCCGCAGGTGATCGATCGAGGCATTGTTCGCGATCTTGAAGATCCAGCTCGAGAAGCGGTACTCCGGCCGGTAGGAGTCGATCGCGTTGAGGACCTTGACGAAGGTCTCCTGGGTCAGGTCCTCGGCGAGTTCCCGGTCGCGGACCATGCGATAGACCAGCGAGAAGACGGGCCGCTGGTAGCGCCGGATCAGCTCGCGGTAGGCGGCTTCCCGGCCGGCGACCGCATGCCGGACCACCTCCTGGTCGGTCAGGAGGCGCCAATCGACGGGGGTCGGATGGCTCACGGGGCCGCTCGCGTTGCCCCGGCGTTCCCGGGGCCGGTAGCTTTGGCCCCGATGCCCGAGATCGAGATCGAGACCGAGCCCTCACTCCCCCTGGCGGGGGGTGACGCGAAGCAGGCGTACGTGCGCGAGATGTTCCGTTCCATCGCCCCGCGCTACGACCTGCTCAACCACGTGCTCAGCCTGAACGCCGACCGGCGCTGGCGTCGCACGGCGGTCGACCGGCTGGGGTGGACCGATCGGCCGGACGGCACGTACCTCGATGCCTGCGCGGGGACCCGGGACCTGTCGGCCGAGCTGGGCAACCGCCCCGGGTTCACCGGTCGGGTGGTCGCGTCAGATTTCGTCCCCGCGATGCTTGCCGCCGGACGCGACAAGAGCGCCAGGGTCCGGGCGGCGGCCGCCGACACGCTCCGGCTGCCGTTCGGTGACGACAGCTTCGATGGGGCGATGGTGGGATTCGGGGTGCGCAATCTCATGGACCTCGATGCGGGGCTGCGGGAGATGGCGCGCGTGCTGCGGCCCGGTCGGCGGCTGGTCATCCTCGAGTTCACCACGCCGACCTGGCAACCGCTCCGGGCAATGTACCTCGGCTACTTCCGCCAGATCCTCCCTCGGATCGGGCGGCTGGTCTCCAAACATAGGAGCGCCTACGACTGGCTTCCAGCGTCGGTGCTCGCCTTTCCCGATCCGCCCACCCTGGCGGCGCGCCTCGAGGCCGCCGGCTTCCGGGACGTCCGCTGGGCGACCCACTGGGGCGGGATCGTCGCCATCCACACCGGAGAGTTGACCGCCGCATGAGTCTCGACTCCCTGCCCGCCTTCGTCGACGCGATCGCGCGACTCGGCGAACTCGTCCGCATCGAGCAGCCGGTGCGCACCCACCTCGAGCTCGCCGAGATCGCCGATCGGACCATGAAGCTGCCCGGCGGCGGCCCCGCGCTGCTGTTCACCCAGCCGGTCCTCGACGACGGCACCACCTCGCCGATCCCGGTGCTCATCAACGCCTATGGCTCGCGTCGCCGCATGGAACTCGCCCTGGGGACCGACCGGCTCGACGCGATCGGCGACCGGATCGCCGAGATGCTGGAGCTCAAGGTGCCCAAGGGGCTGATGGGCAAGCTCTCGATGCTGCCCAAGCTGGCCGAGATGGCGAAGTTCCCGCCGCGGGTGCGGTCCGGCAGGCCGCCGTGCCAGGAGGTCGTCTGGCGCGGTGACGAGATCGACCTCGACCGGATCCCGTTCCTGCAGACCTGGCCCGGCGACGGCGGGCGCTACATCACGCTGCCGATGGTGATCACCCGCGACCCCGGTCGCGGGACGCGCAACGTCGGGATGTACCGGGTGCAGGTCCAGGGGAAGCGCGAGCTGGCGATGCACTGGCAGCGCCACAAGACCGGCGCGGCCCACTGGCGCGAACTCGCCGAGCGGGGCGAGACGATGCCGGTCGCGATCGCGCTCGGTGGCGATCCGGCCGCGATCTACTCCGGCTCGGCGCCGCTGCCGCCGGGGATCGACGAGTTCCTCTTCGCCGGCTTCCTCCGCCGCGAACCGGTGGAGCTCGCGCCCGCGCTGACCTCGGACCTCGAGGTTCCGGCCGAGGCCGAGATCGTGATCGAGGGCCACATCGACCCGGCGGAGGCGCTGGTCATGGAGGGGCCGTTCGGCGACCATACCGGCTTCTACTCGCTCGCCGACCTCTACCCGCGGCTGCACGTCGATGCCGTCACCATGAAGCGCACCCCGATCTACCCGGCGACGCTGGTGGGCCGTCCCCCGATGGAGGACTACTGGCTCGGCCATGCCACCGAGCGGATCTTCCTGCCGCTGCTCAAGCTGACGGTGCCCGAGATCGTCGACTACCACATGCCGGCGGCGGGGATCTTCCACAACCTGGTCTTCGTCAGCATCGACAAGCAGTACCCCGGGCAGGCCTACAAGGTGATGCACGCCCTCTGGGGCCAGGGGTTGATGTCGCTGTCGAAGGTGCTCGTCGTGGTGGACAAGGACGTGAACGTGCAGGACCCGGACGAGACATGGTGGGTCGCGCTGAACAACATCGACCCGAAGCGCGACGTCGAGTTCGCCCGCGGGCCGGTCGATGTCCTCGACCATGCGTCGCAGCACTTCTCGTTCGGCAGCAAGATGGGGATCGATGCCACGCGGAAGTGGCCGGAGGAGGGGTTCACCCGCGAGTGGCCCGACAAGATCGTGATGGACGAGGCGACGAAGGCGCGGGTCGATGCCCTCTGGCCCCGACTCGGGATCGCGCCACGGTGAGTCGCGAGGGGCAGACCTTCGCCGGGACGTCGCCGGTGGCGCGGTGGGCCTCGTTCGTGAAGCTGCCGCACACGCTGTTCGCGCTGCCGTTCGCGCTCCTCGGCGTGCTCGGGGCCTCGCGGGTCGCGCCGGTCGATGTCGCGACGGTCGCGTGGGTCGCGGTCGCGTTCAGCGCGGCCCGCTTCGCGGCGATGGGGTTCAACCGGATCGTCGACCGGCAGTTCGACGCCCGGAACCCGCGCACCGCCCAGCGCGAGATCCCGGCCGGCACCATCGGCGTCGGCGCCGCGATGGCGGCGGTGGCCGTCGCCGCGGCGGTGTTCGTCCTCGCGAGCGCGATGCTCAACCCGCTCTGCCTCGCCCTCAGCCCCGTCGCCCTCGCCTGGGTCCTCGGCTACTCCTACGCCAAGCGGTTCACCTGGTGGCCGCACCTCTGGCTCGGACTCGGGCTCGCCATCGCCCCGGCCGGCGGCTGGCTCGCGGTGACCGGCACGTGGAGCGAGCCGTGGTGGTTGTTGCCGGTGATCGCGGTCGCGGTGATGACCTGGGTGGCGGGGTTCGACATCTTCTACGCCCTTCCCGACGAGGGGTTCGATCGTGACCAGGGGTTGCACAGTGCCGTGGTCCGCCTCGGGCAGCGGCGCGCGATCCTGCTCGCCAAGCTGCTCCACGGGGTCACCATCCCGGCCCTCGCGCTCTTCGGCTGGCAGGCCGGCTTCGGGGCCTGGTACGCCGCCGGGGTCGTGGCCGCCGCCGGGATCCTCACCTGGGAGCACCGGCTGGTGCAGCCCGGCGACCTCTCCCGCCTCGATGCGGCGTTCTTCACCATGAACGGCGTGATGAGCGTGACGGTCTTCGCCTTCGCGCTGGTGGATCGCCTGGTGATCGGGTAGCATCGAACCATGTCCGCACCGACCCCGCTGCCGATCGTCCTCGCCATCACCGGTGCCTCCGGGGCGCCGTACGCCGTCCGCCTGCTCGAGGTGCTCGCCCGGGCACGGGTCCCCGTCGAGCTCATCGTGTCGTCACACGGCTGGCGCCTGCTGCAGACCGAGAGCGGCATCGCCGACGAGGCGGCCCTGCACGCGGCAACCGGTGGCGACTGGTCGAGCATCACGCTCCATCCCGATGGCGATCGCGGCGCGAAGCCGGCCTCGGGGTCGCATCGGACCGCCGGCATGGTGGTCTGCCCGTGCTCGATGGGGACGGTCTCGGCGATCGCGCAGGGCTCCTCGCGCTCGCTCGTCGAGCGGGCCGCCGACGTCACGCTGAAGGAGCGACGGCGGCTGATCCTCGTGCCGCGCGAGACGCCGCTCTCGCTGGTGCACCTGCGCAACCTCACCGCGGTCACCGAGGCCGGCGCCGTCGTCATCCCGGCGGCACCCGGCTTCTATCATCGCCCCGCGACGATCGAGCAGCTGGTCGACTTCATCGTGCAGCGGATCCTCGACCAGCTCGACCTGGACGTCGAGATCGCCCCGCGCTGGGAGGGATGACGTGCGCCTCGGCATCATCTCCGACACGCACGGCCTGCTGCGCCCCGAGGTGTTCGAGGTCTTCGCGGAGGTCGATCACATCCTGCATGCCGGCGACCTCGGCCCGCTCGAGCTGCTGACCGAGCTGGAGGCGATCGCCCCCGTGACGGCCGTGTACGGCAACACCGACGACATGGAGGTGCGCGCGCGGCTGCCGCGCGTCGCCGAGGTGCGCCTCGACGGCTTCGACATCGTGGTGACCCATGGGGACCAGTTCGGCCGCGGGGTCCCCAACGCGGCGCTCCACGCCGCCCACCCGACGGCCGACATCCTGATCCACGGCCACACCCATCGGCCGAAGCTCGAGGTCGTCGACGTGGTGGTGACGGTGATGAACCCGGGTGCCGCGGGGCCGCGGCGCTTCGACATCCCGGCCTCGGTCGGGATCATCGAGCTGGAGCCCGGGATCCCGCCGCGCGCCCGCCTGGTGCCGCTCACCCCCGCGGACGAGGACTAGCGGAGCACCAGCGCGATGCTGACGTGATAGCCCGTGCTGATCACGTCATCGACCACGTTCTCGGTGATCGGCACGTCGCCGATCGCCGAGTAGTAGACGCCGAAACTGGCCGAGGTCGAGAGCTTCCTCCAGAGGGGCACGTCGAGGCCCACGCCGAAGTGCACGCCCACGCCCGTCCCCGAGGCGAGCAGCTCCGGCACGTCCTCGGTCACCGGCAGCGCGAGTTCGACACCGGCCACCCCCATCCCCGCGCTCAGGTGGAATCCGCTCGACCACGGATACCAGAGCACGGTCGGGCCCACGGCGTAGGTCTCGAGCGTGACGGTGGAGTCGGTCCCCCGGGCCTCGAATCGATCATCGAGCAGCGAGAAGACCTCCAGCGACAGCAACACCTTCCGCGACAGTGATCCGCCGATCCGGAGGAACCCGCTCCCGCCGAACAGCGAGGTCGGGCGCTCGCAGGTGGTGCAGCTGATGCGGATGTTGCCCGTCCCGCGCCCGAGCTCGAACCAGAGCCCGCTCCGTAGCGGGGCGCGCTGGGCCGGCAGCGCCGAGGCGAGGAGTGCCACGCCGGCGAGGGCCGGTCCGAGCAGCCGTCGTCCCCTCATGGCAGGGTCCGCGGGCCGGAGAAGGAGGTCAGCGAGAGGAAGAGGCGTGCCTCCCCGAAGCTGTTCACGGCGGCCGGGGCGTCGAGGTAGCGGCTCTCGCGCGTCGCACCGGTGAACTCGACGCCGACGCCAAGGGAGCGACCGAGGGTGACATGGCCCTCCAGCGACGAGAACGCCACGATGTGGTTGGCCGGTGCGCCGCTCACGGTGTGGAGGTACTCCACCCGGTTGTTGAGCGTGACGGCCGGGCGCCCGTTCCGCTCGAGCACCAGCTCCAGCGTCGCACCCGCCCCCGGCCCGAAGTCGTAGGTCCGTTCCCCGAACCCCGCCACCGGCGCGTCGATCGCCCCCATCACGATGAGGTCCCCCGACAGCCGGGTGCGGAGTCGGCTGCGCTCCGAGAGCCGCCAGCGCGAGAGCAGCCCCATCTCCACGCTCTGCGCGCCGTACTGATAGACCGGCTTGTGCAGGTACTCGTAGCGGTGGTTGAGCATCAGCGCATGGCGCGTCCCGCCACCATGATCCAGCGCGCGCTGGTACAGGCGCCCCGATCCCTCGATGAGGTTCAGGCCACCGCCGCCAGGTGCGACCTGTGCCCGCAGCCAGAAGACATCGAACGGTGCCCGATAGTCGCGGGTGAACGGGTCGCCGTAGCGGACATCGAGCTGGATCATCGGGGACCAGGTCTGGACCCGCGTCGTGTCGTCCTGGATGCCGCGCACCCCGACACCGAGCCGGAATAGGAACGCGCCGGGGTCGTGTTCGGCGGGGTTATCGCCCACGCGGTTCCACTCGCCCCGGATCAATCGGTTCACGCCCGCGACCGGATCGACCAGCGTGGCCGCGAGCTCGCGCAGGATCCGACCCGAGCCGGTCGCCTGCTCGTCGCGGATCGTGGCCGCGACGCGGTGGGTGATCTCGCCCAGCGCGATACCGCCGAACGAGGTCATGAAGAAATCGTTGAGCGAGGGCCGATAGGTCTCGCCGAAGAACTCCCAGGTCCACGAGCCGAGGAAGGCCAGCGGGATCGACTCCCAGTAGGAGAGGCAGTTCGAGCGACCGGCGTTGAAGTAGGTGGCGCCGTGGAAGGGGTGGGCGAACATGTTCGTCCCGAACGCGTTCTCGTCCCACTCCCAGCCGAGGTCCAGGTTGCGGGACCAGTCCTCGAAGCTGACCCGGGCCCAGGCCTGGTCGAACACCCAGGCATCGATCCGGTTCACCAGGAGATTGAGGCCGAGGGTCTCCTCGACCGCCAGCTCGCTGCGGCGGGGGGCGCAGCGCGCCTCCTGCCCCGCGAGCGCGCGCGAGGCGGTCAGCAGGGGCAGGAGGGCGACGGCGATGCGCGCCGTCTGGCGGATCAGGTGCGGCGAGGCGATGGGTCGCCTCCAGCGTGGGATGGTCGGCACCGGGGCGACCCCGGCCCGGTCGAAGCTACGCCGCGCACCCCGATCCGGCCACTGACCTCACCCCTCGGGGTCCTTCGGCGCCATCGACTTCGGCCCCATCCCCGCACCGACCAGCTTGCCGTCCTCGTTGATCAGCCACCGGAAGACGATCGGCTCGTTGGTGAACTCGCTCATCTCGGCCTCGTACCAGAACTGCGGCGTGCCGTTGCGGCGCGTCATCTTCTGGTCGAGCACGTTCAGGACCATCCCTGCGCGCTCAGCCAGCCGATCGACCTGCTGACGGATCCCGTCCACGCCGCCCACGCGCGCCTGGAACGCGGAATCCCCCATGGCCAGCAGCGAGTCGGCGTGACCCTCGAAGAAGTACCGCGTCGCGGCCTGGCCGATCTCCATGTAGCGGGTGGTCTCCGCGGCGGTGAACGGCTTGGCTGGTGCCGGGGCGGCATCCTGGGCGTACAGGGCGGGCGTGAGGGACAACAGGGCAACGGCAAGGACGGTGCGGCGCATCGGGACTCCCCTGAGTGGTGATGCCCGCACGACGGCCCGATGTTCCAATGAGTTTCATGTTGCAACAGTGAAACGCTACTCGGTGCCCTGCCAGCTCTCCAGCGGCGCCGTCCGGCGCCAGGCGTCCGGGTGGGTGCGGAACCAGGACATGATCAGCAGCCGCTGGTGGAGCCGCTCCGGGTCGATCCGCCCGACCGGCTCTGCCGGGCGGCTCCGCTCCTCGGCGACCACGGCCTCGAACGCCTCGCGCTCCAGCGGGGTCACCGGGTCGGGGTAGCAGGCGCGGACCTCACCGCGGACGATGAGGTAGGCCCGGGCATCGCCCCGGGCGCCGGGGTCGCGGTAGACGAAGGTGAGCGCCTCGGTGGCGGCGCGGGCGCGGGCGAGCGAGGCGATGAGCCACTCGAGCGCCTCGAACTTCCCGCGCCAGTGGAGCGCCCGCTCGAAGTCGCCGGCGTCGCTGCGGCCGGTCATCTCCTCGATCACGCGACCGATCGGCTCGACCGTGCGCCCCTCGCAGAACGCCGCCGCGCGCTCGGCGCGCTCACGGTAGGCCCACTCGGCGATCGCGCCGGCACACGGCCCGCTGCAGGTCCCGAAGTCGTAGCGCGGGCAGGCGGCCCGCCGCGGCTGGCTGAACAGCTCGGCCTGCTCGGCGTAGTGCATCGGCATGTCGGCGCGACAGTCGCGCATGCCGAGGAGGTCCACCAGCACCCGGGCGCTGTCGCTGATCCGCGCCGGCGAGCGGAGTGGACCGTAGACACGGCCGCGATAGCGCTCCGGAGCGGCGGTCACCACCAGCCGTGGCGCGGGCTCGTCGGTGACCACGAGGAAGGCGTGCTTCCGGGTCCGGTTCATCTGGACGTTGAACGTCGGGCGATGCTTGCGGATCAGCGCCAGCTCGGCGAGCGCCGCCGCGAACTCGCTCGGCGCCGGGTCGAACTGGATGTCGGCCGCGGCGTGAAGGATCCGGGCCGCCTTGTCCTCGGGGTAGCTGGCCCGGAAGTAGGAGAGCAGCCGGGTCCGGAGCGCCTTCGCCTTGCCGACGTAGAGCACCCGGCCGGTCGCGTCGAGCATTCGATAGGTGCCGGGGCGGTCGTCGGCGAGCCGCCGGACCCGGAAGCGGAGCGCCTCGAGGTCGGCGACGGGGAGGGCGAGGGAGAGGGTGCCCATGACCGCAAAGATAGAACCGAGAAGCGAGAAGCGAGAAGCGAGAAGGGTTGTCACCCCGAGCGCAGCGAGGGGGCGGAGCCTGCCCTCTCGCTCCGCCCCCTCGCCCCCGGCTCGGGGTGACAGCCAGCCTGGATCATCTCGCTTCTCGCTTCTCGCTTCTCGCCTCTCGCTCCTATGCCTGGCACCGCCAGCAGAACACCGTCTGCCGCGCGTCGATCTCGTGCGTCTGGGCGAGGGTGGTGCCACAGTGCCGGCACGGCTCGCCCGCGCGACCGTAGACCATCAACTCCAGCTGGAAGTTGCCCGGCGTGCCGGTCGAGGTGACGTAGTCCCGGAAGGTGGTGCCCTCGCTCTCGATCGCCGCCGCCAGGATCCGCCGGACGTGCGCATGCAGCGCCTCGAGCTGCGGCGGCGGCACCTCGCGCGCCGGGCGCGACGGGTCGATCCCGGCGGCGAACAGCGCCTCGTTGGCGTAGATGTTCCCGACGCCGACGATGAAGCGCTGGTCCATCAGCACCTTCTTGATCGCGGCGCGCGAGGCGCCGAGTCGGCGGGCGAAGGCCGCCGCGGTGAGGGCCGGGTCGAGCGGCTCGGGACCGAGTCGGGCCTCGTAGCCCTGCCACTCGTCGGGCGTGAGCCAGCGCAGCGTGCCGATCCGGCGCACGTCGCGATAGACGAGCACCCGCCCGTCATCGAGCGTGCAGGAGAGGACGTCGTACTTCGCCGGCTCGCCGCGGCGCGGGGCGTCGAGCATCAGCAGCCCGCCGCTCATGCCGGGCTGCACGCCGAGGATCCGGGTGTCGGTATGCAGCAGGGCGTGCTTCGCGCGCCTGGTCGCCGCCGTGACCGTGCGGCCGCGGAGGCCGCGCACCAGCGCCGGCCGGGTCACCCCATCGAGCAGGTTGTCGTGGCTGAGGCGCACGCCGGTGATCTGCCGACCGACCACCTGGGGTCGGAGCTCACGGACCATGGTCTCGACTTCGGGGAGTTCGGGCATGATCGAGGAGTGAGGCGTGAGTCCTGAGAGGTGAGGGACTGAAGCGGCGCGAGTCGTTCAGGGCCCAATGAGGGTGTCGTGTCCGGAACAGTGACGGAGTCGTGCCCTCAACCCTCAGGACTCAGGGCTCACTTCTCGCCGCCTCCCGATACCCGATATCCCGCCGGTACTGCTTCCCCTCGAACGCGATCGCCTCGGCCGTGGCACGGCTCCGCTCCTGGGCGGCCGCAAACGTCGGTGCGACTGCCGTCACCGCGAGGACGCGTCCGCCCGCGGTGACCAGCCCCGCATCGGTCTGCCGGGTGCCCGCGTGGTACACGGTGACGCCGTCCGGGAGCGTGTCGGGGAGCGTGATCGGATCGCCCTTGCTCGATGACTCCGGGTACCCGCGGCTCGCGAGGACCGTCGTCACCGCCGCGGCGTCGCGCAGGGTGACCTCCGGCAGCGGCTCGCCGCGCGCGGCGGCGTCGAGCAATCCGGTCAGGCCGTGCTCCACGAGCGGCAGGATCACCTCGGCCTCGGGGTCGCCGAAGCGGCAGTTGAACTCGACGACGTTGGGCGTCCCGTCGGGATGGATCATCAGGCCGGCATAGAGGACACCGCGGTACGGGGCCCCGCGACGCTCCAATTCCCGCAGGGTCGGCCGCAGCACCTCGCGCTCCACGCGATCGAGCAGCGCCGGCGTGGCGATCGACACCGGCGCGTAGGCGCCCATCCCGCCGGTGTTGGCCCCGGTGTCGCCTTCCCCGATCCGCTTGTGGTCCTGCGCGGAGGGGAGCAGCCGGATCTCGTGCCCGTTGGTGATCGCGAAGACCGAGAGTTCCTCGCCCTCGAGGAACGCCTCGACCACGATCGTGCCGCCGGCGTCGCCGAACTGCCCGTCGGCGAGCATCTCGCGGGCGACGGTTGCCGCCTCGGTGCGGCTGGCGCAGACCACCGCACCCTTCCCCGCGGCGAGTCCCGACGCCTTCACCACCAGCGGCTCGGCGTGGCTCGCGATGTACGCGAGCGCCTCGTCGAGGTCGGCGAACGTCGCGCTCGCCGCGGTCGGCACCCCGGCGGCGGCCATCACCTCCTTGGCGAACGCCTTCGACGCCTCGATCTGTGCCGCCGCGGCGCCGGGCCCGAACACCGTGCGCCCCTCCGCGCGAAGCCGGTCGGCGAGGCCCAAGGCGAGCGGGACCTCGGGGCCGACGACCGTCAGGTCGATGGCGTGCGCATCGACGGCGTCGGCGAGTCGGTCGAGGTCGTCGGCCGCGATGTCGAGATTCGTGGCGAGCGCCGCGGTGCCCGGGTTCCCCGGCGCGGCATGGAGGAGGTGGGACGGATCATCCGCATGCAATGCGGCGACGAGCGCGTGCTCGCGCCCGCCGCCGCCGACGACCAGGATCCTCACGCCGCGCCTTGCCCCTTGCCGCGGTCGTCGAACGCCTGCTGGAAGGCGTCGCGGGCCTGGCGCGCCGCCTTCTTCGCGGCCTCGGCGACATGGCCCACGGCATCCTTCACCTCATCGCGATAGTACGCCCCCGCCTCGCGCGCGTCGTCGGTCCACGGCCGCTTCGCCTCGGCGGTGCCGCGGCGCGGATACTCCCCGCCGACGATCCGCTCGTAGGCGCCGCTCCGGATCCAGACCTGCACCTCCGCCGCCCGCACGACGTTCATCGGGTGGGTGAGCGCGAGCGTGTTGATGATCTTCCAGAGGACGTTCAGTCCCTCGTTGTTGTTCGCGTACTCGTTCGCCTGCTGGAGGAACGGCTCCAGGTTGAGGTCGCCCGGGCGGACGATCGCCGTGTTGCCCCCGCCGGCCATCTTCATGAAGAGCCGCATCGAGGCCGCCACGTCCTGCGAGCCGAGCAGCCCGGCGCGGTCGGCCGAGAGCTCCGACTTGCGGTACCACTCGAGGAACGCGAGGCGCACCGGCAGCAGCACGATCGCCGCAAGCACCGGGAGCATCCCCGCCGAGACGATCAGGATGATCTCGGCGATCGTGCTGTAGAGGGCGTGGCCGCTCATCACGTGCCCGAGCTCGTGCGCGAGCAGCACCCGCAGCTCATCCTCGTCGAGGATCTCCAGTGCCGAGGAGTGGATCACGATGAACGGATTGTCGACCCCGTACGCCCCGGCATTGAACACCGGCGTCTGGGTCACGTAGAGCTCGGGGATCGTCTCCCAGCCGAAGGTGGCGCAGTTCTCGATGTGCAGCGCCCAGAGCATCGGGTACTGGGTCGGCCCGACCCGGACCGCGTTCCCCTGGAACAGCATCCGGATCCCGGCCTCGCCGCCGAGGACGCCGAGCACCTTGCGGATCACCTCGTCGACCCCCGGGACGGCACGAAGGGCGTTCAGGGCGGCCCGGTCGGCCGGATGCTCCCACGCGACCGGGGCGATGTCGTGGAGGGCCACGCGGGGGCGGGGGGCGGGCAGCGAGGTCATCGGAGGCTCATGGTTGAAGTCGTCCAGCCATACGGCAGGATGCCCCGAGCTGTTTCATGATGCATCATGTGCCGGCCAGTGCCTGGTCCAGGTCCTCGATCAGGTCATCCGGGTCCTCGATCCCGACCGAGAGGCGGATCAGCGAGTCGGTGAGCCCCATCGCCTGGCGCATCGGGAGGGGCACCGAGGCATGGGTCATCGAGGCCGGGTGGCCGATCAGCGATTCGACCCCGCCCAGCGACTCGGCCAGGGCGAAGAGCCGGACCCGCTCGACCACCCGGCGGGCCCGCTCGACATCGCCCAACTCGACCGAGAGCATCCCGCCGGGCGCCGCCATCTGCCGGGTGGCGAGGGCGTGCTGCGGGTGGCTCGCCAGGCCGGGGTAGTAGACCCGGGGGATGTCGCGGCGCCCCTCGAGCCAGGCGGCGATCTGCTGGGCCCCCGCGCTGTGCTGGCGCATCCGGAGCGTCAGGGTCTTGATCCCCCGCAGCGCCAGCCACGAGTCGAACGGGCCGGGGACGCCCCCGGCGGCATTCTGCAGGAAGCCGATTCGCTCGGCGAGGTCGTCGCGCGAGGTCACCAACGCGCCGCCGACCATGTCGGAGTGCCCATTGAGGTACTTGGTCGTGGAGTGGAGCACCAGGTCGGCACCGAACTCCAGCGGGCGCTGCAGGACCGGGGTGGCGAAGGTGTTGTCGACGACCAGGAGCAGCCCGCGCGCCTGGCAGAGGTCGGCCACCGACTGGAGGTCGGTGAGCTGCATCATCGGGTTGGTCGGCGTCTCGACGTAGACCAGCCGGGTTTCGGGGCGGAGCGCGCCCTCGAGGGCACTCGCGTCGGCCATCTCGATGAAGTCGAACGCCACGCCGAACGGGCGGAACACCTGCTCCATCAGCCGGTGCGAGCCGCCGTACAGGTTCGCCCCCGCCACCACATGATCGCCGGCCTTGAGCAGCTTGAGGACGGTGTCGAGCGCCGCGAGCCCCGACGCGAAGGCGAAGCCGTGGCTGCCGCCTTCCAGCGCGGCCAGGGCCCGCTCGAGCGCCTCGCGGGTCGGGTTGCGGGTGCGGGCGTACTCGTAGCCGTTGTGCGGCTGGCCCAGCGCGTCCTGGATGTAGGTCGAGGTCTGGTAGATCGGCGGCATGACCGCACCGGCCACGGGGTCCGGTTCGGGGCCGGCATGCACGGCGACGGTGGCGAGGCGATGCGGGCGAGGATCCGGATCGAGGCGGGTCATGACGGGCCAGGGCTCGAGGAGGCGGAAGCATAGGCCCCGGCGGTGGCTCCAGCAAGCAATCGGGGCGGGGTGGTGGGGGTCACTAGCTTGTACAGGTCGCCGATCGGGCGCGCGGTTCCCCGCGGAGGGGCCGCCGACCGATCCTCCACGCATTCCTCACTCACGCCGGATGGCCACGCCCGATGTCCGACACCCTGATGATCTCCGTCTCCGGCATGCGCGGGCATGTCGGCACCGACCTGACGCCCGAGCTGGTGGCACGCCATGCGGCCGCGCTCGGTGCCTGGGTGCGCGATGCCGGCGGGCGCACCGTCGTGGTCGGGCGGGATGCGCGCACCTCGGGGGAGATGTTTGCGCTCGCGGCGGCGGCCGGGTTCCAGTCGGTCGGGATCGACGTGATCGATGTCGGGGTGGTCCCGACGCCGACGGTGCAGATGGCGGTGGAGCATCATCACGCCGGCGCGGGGCTGATCATCACCGCGAGCCACAATCCGATCGAGTGGAACGCGCTCAAGTTCGTCGGCCCCGACGGGATCTTTCTTGATGCCGAGTCCGGGGCGCGCGTGCGCGCCCTCGCGGAGACGGGACCGGCGCGCAGCGGGTGGGACGCGATCGGGGCGCGGCGTCACGATCCTGACGCCGTGGCCCGGCATCTCGACGCGATCCTCGCGCTCGACCTGATCGATGTCGACGCGATCCGCCGTGCCGGGTTCGTCGTGGCGCTCGATAGCGTGCGCGGGGCCGGGGGGCCCCCGATGCGGGCGCTCTTCGAGCGACTCGGCGTCACGATGCACGGCATCCACCTCGAGGCCGACGGCCGCTTCCCGCGGGCCCCCGAGCCGACCCCGGACGGGCTCGCCGAGTTGGGCGACCTGGTCCGCTCGACGGGGGCGGCAGTCGGGATGGCGGTCGATCCCGATGTCGACCGGCTCGCGTTGGTGGACGACACCGGTACCCCCATCGGCGAGGACTACACCCTCGCCCTCGCGGTCCGGGCCGTGCTCGGCGCGGCCGGGTCGGCGTCCACGGGGGCGAAGGTGGTGGTCAACCTCTCCACCTCCCTGGTGGTCGAGGATGCCGCCCGGGCCCATGGCGCGACGCTGCTCCGGGCCCCGGTGGGCGAGGCGAACGTGGCGCGGGCGATCCTGGCCGAGGGGGCCCTGATCGGCGGGGAGGGGAACGGCGGGGTGATGCTCCCGGCGCTGCATGTCGGCCGGGACGCCCCCCTCGCCGCGGCCCTCATCTTGCAACATCTGGCGGCGACGGGGGAGCGGCTCTCGGCCCTGGTGGCCGGCGCTCCCCGGTACAGCATCGTCAAGGCGAAGGCCCCGCGGGGCGGGGACCTGGCCGCGACCTATGCGGCGCTCCGGGAGCGGTTCCCCGACGCCGAACTCGACGAACGGGACGGGCTCCGGCTGGGCTGGGGCGACCGGTGGCTGCACGTGCGGCCCTCGGGCACCGAACCGATCATCCGGCTGATCGCCGAGGCGCCGACGGCGGCCGAGGCGGAGGCCCTGGTGGCAACGGCTCGCGGCGCGTAGGCGCCCGGGCGAGAGGAGCAGCACGCGATGTGTGGCATTGTTGGGTATGTCGGCCCCCGTGAGGCGGCCCCGATCCTGATGGACGGCCTGAAGCGGATGGAGTACCGCGGCTACGACTCCGCGGGGATCGCCGTGATCAACGGCGACGGGCTCACCGTGCGCAAGGCCGCCGGCAAGCTGTCCGTGCTCGCCGACGAGCTCGCCGGCAACGCCCCGCACGGCCGGATCGGGATCGGCCACACCCGGTGGGCCACCCACGGCGCGCCCACGACGCCCAACGCGCACCCGCACACCGACCGTTCCGGCCGGATCGCGCTGATCCACAACGGCATCATCGAGAACGCCGCCGACCTGCGGAAGGCGCTGGTCGATCGCGGCCACGAGTTCACCTCCGAGACCGACACCGAGGTGCTGGCGCACCTGATCGGCGTCTTCTACGAGGGGAACCTCGAGGAGGCGGTGGCCTCCGCGCTGCGCGACGTCGACGGTGCCTACGGCATCTGCGTCATCTCCTCCGACGAGCCGGACGTGCTGGTCACCGCGCGCAACGGCTCGCCGATCATCCTGGGCATCGGCGACGACGAGTATCTGGTGGCCTCGGACCAGTCGGCGCTGGTGGAGCACACCCGCAGCGTCGTCTATCTCGACAACGGCGAGATGGCGATCCTGACCCCGAAGGGCTACCGGGTGCGGACCCTGCGCTCGCGCCGGGTGGACAAGCCGGTCAACCAGATCGAGTGGGACCTCGAGACGATCGAGCGGGGCGGCTTCGACCACTTCATGCTCAAGGAGATCTTCGAGCAGCCCGAGAGCATCGAGAACACGATGCGCGGCCACCTGCTGCCGGAGACCGGCGACGTCCGCGTGTACGGCCTCAAGCTTGACGACCACGCGATCAAGGCGGTCAAGCGGATCATCATCACCGCCTGCGGCACTTCCTGGCACTCGGCGCTGATCGGCAAGTACATGCTGGAGGAGCTGGCGCGGGTGCCCACCGAGGTCGAGTACGCCTCGGAGTTCCGCTACCGCAACCCGATCGTCGACGAGGACACCGTCGTCATCGCGATCTCGCAGTCGGGCGAGACCGCCGACACCCTCGCCGCACTGCAGGAGGCGAAGCGGCGCGGGGCGCGCAGCATCGGCCTCGTCAACGTCGTGGGCTCGACGATCGCGCGCGAGGTCGACGGCGGCCTCTACCTCCGCTGCGGCCCCGAGGTCGGGGTCGCGAGCACCAAGGCGTTCACGTCGCAGGTGGTGGCGCTGGCGATGGTCACCCTGCGCTTCGCCCGCCTCAAGCAGATGTCGCTGCTCGACGGCAAGCGCTATGTCGAGGCCCTCGCGGCGCTGCCGGGCCAGGTGGCCCAGATCCTCGAGCGGGCCGAGGAGGTCCAGGCGCTCGCCGACGAGTTCGCCGACGCCACCAACGCCCTCTACCTCGGCCGCGGGGTCAACTTCCCGACCGCCCTCGAGGGCGCGCTCAAGCTGAAGGAGATCAGCTACATCCACGCCGAGGGCTACCCCGCGGCGGAGATGAAGCACGGGCCGATCGCGCTGATCGACGAGAACATGCCGGTGATCGTGGTCGCCCCGCGCGACGCGATCTACGGCAAGATCGTCTCGAACGTGCAGGAGGTGCGCGCCCGCGGCGGTCGGATCATCGCGATCGTCAATCCCGGCGACGAGGAGATCAGCGCGCTCGCCGAGGCGACCTTCACCGTCCCCGAGACGCTCGACCTGCTCTCGCCGGTGCTGACGGTGATCCCGCTGCAGCTCTTCTCGTACTACGTGGCCGTGCGGCGCGGCTGCAACGTGGACCAGCCGCGGAACCTGGCGAAGAGCGTGACGGTCGAGTAGAAGTGAGGTG